>Ga0307507_10006123_pt1 | contig 18848 bp, 5 predicted proteins | sample 7_EM_MG_FD_207223 | JGI IMG/M metagenome (GOLD analysis project Ga0307507, IMG submission 207223) | Populus trichocarpa ectomycorrhiza microbial communities from riparian zone in the Pacific Northwest, United States - 7_EM | ecosystem: Host-associated > Plants > Roots > Unclassified | place... | reverse complement strand
GTCTATATATAATTAAGAAGTTAAACTAAGATAGGATATCCGCCTAGCGTGCCTACTGGGCTATAAGGGCCTTAGTTATTATAAAGTATTCTAGGGCCTTATAATCCAAAACTACCTTAATAGGCTTAGGGGTCCCCTCTAGCTATGCACGCCAGTACTAAAAGCAAGAGATAATAGCTAGCATTTCTTTATTATGGATATGGTAGTTTAGCTCGGCATCTATTATAGTCTTTAAATAGTATATAATAGGGTGCTATTCTCCGTCCGGTTGCTTCTGGGAAAAAATACTAGCTATTATACTGTTTAAGGCATCGGTTTCTAGCATTAAGGGCCGTTCTAGGTTAAAGTAGGCAAGTAGAGGAGCCAATACTAGCCGTTTTTTAAGCTTATTAAAGGCCTATATATATATAGCATTAAAATAAAAGGGCTGGTCCTTCCTAGTAAGACGGTTAAGAGGCTAGGTAATCCTGCTATAGTTCTTAATAAAGCATTAGTAGAAGTTATAGAAGCCTAAAAATAATTATACCCCCTTTACGGTCCATAGGGGTGCCCACTAGTTAATTACAGCCGTTTTCTCTAGGTTAGCCTTAACTCCGTCTATACTAATAATAAAACCTAGGTACTTTATACGCTTAACACTAAATTCTAACTTCTTAATATTAGCCTAGAGGCCAGCCTCGCGGAGCCGTTATAGGACTTTATAGACGTGCTCCTTATATTCTAGCTTATTCTTAGAGTAAATTATAATATTATCCAGGTAGGCCGTACAGAAGTCGTTAAGGTAGTTAAAGAGTACATTATTTATATACCGTTGGTACGTAGCCAGTCTATTAGTTAGTCTAAAAGGAAGTATTTTATATTTATATGTTCCGTAACGGGTCCGAAATATAGTAAGATCTTCTAATCTAGGGTCTATCCTAATTTAGTAAAAAGCCTAACGGATATTAAGCTTAGTAAATATCTTAGCTCTACTTATTTAGGCTAGAGTCTCCTTAAGTAAGGGCAGTGGATAGCGGTCCTTATGGGTTATATTATTAAGTTTATGGTAGTTAATACAGAAACAAAGTCCTCTATTTGGCTTTTAGTAAAGAGAATAGGTGAGTTAAAAGGGGCTTAACTAGGCTTAATAAAGCCCTTATTTAGGTTATCAATAAGGTACTACTTTATAGCCTATAATTCGGCAGTAGACTGTTAACAAAGGGGGCTATAACTAAGGGTGTCTTCCTTGTCTGGCTTAATCTTAATCTTATAGTCGTACGGTTAGTAAGGTGGGGGTATATTAGACGCTGCCTTAGAGAATACGTCCTTAAATTTCTAGTATTAATAGGGTAGTTTTTGTTCTACTAGCTCCTTATCTATAAGCTTACTTTTCTATCCGCTAAGCTCACTTTCCTTTTCCTTTATTATTTAATTAATTTTATATAAGCTGGTGGTAAAGGTAACAGTATTAGGTTAGACTAAGTTCTAGTAAAATCCTACGGCGCTAATGCAGTAGATATTAACTAGGGGAAGGTCCGTAGGTTCCTTTACAGACTTTTATTAGGCCGTATTTTGCGGTATAAGGTTTATAGTCTTCCTTAGCTTACATTCTATTTTCCGTAAGTTATTCTTCTAGTCTATTAGTTTAGTATAGCGTCTAGTATTCCTAGCCTTCCTTTGTAGCTGCGTAGGGCCTAAGTTCTCTATAGGGGACTTAGCTAGGTTACTACTAATTTCCTAGATCTCTGGTGTAGGTAGTATAACATAGGTGGTCTAGGGGCGGCGTAGTATACAAATCCGTTGCGGATTAAGCTATACATCTTTCTTAAAGGCCTAGTCCCTACATATAGTATCGGCCTAATAAATAGTATTAATCTAGGGCCATATAAGGTTCTCTATTATAATACTAATTTCTTTTATAAAGGAAGGGGTTAGGGGTAAGGATTTGGGCTAGATAAGCCGTCTACTCCATATATTAAGCTATAAGCCTAAATAGGCTAGCCATTTTCTTCCTAAGATTATATTATGGCTTCCTAGGTCTGTAATAAGAAAGGGGATGTTATACTACCTTCGTCTATTAATACGGAGGTGGATTTATAAGATAGTTATAATAGGTAGTCCTATTTATCTATTATACCCATAAATAGGGACTGGTTTAGGCAGTTCTTTAAGAGGCGCATTTAAAAATTCAGCTAGCCTTACGGCGCACTGGGTATCTATTAAGGTAAAGGTATTTGCTCTAAAGTTAGCTAAAGCAGAGGTTAAAACTTAATATCTATTATAAAATAAAGTATAAGGGATAGTGTAGCTTCTTCTACTAACTAGCCAACTTAGATTAATATATAACATATTAATTCCTTTTAATCCTAGAGAGGAGTTTTTCTCTAGGGTTCCTCTTTTTCTAGCTCTGTAACATTCTCCTAAATTAATAGAACCTTACCTATTTTTACCTTTATCTAGCAATCCTTTATAAAGTAGTCTTTTTAGCTATATAAGAAGCAAACTCCTTAATTACTAAGGGCCTGTTTATAGGGGTTGTTATATATAGGCCGAGTATGCGCTAGACCTACAGTAGGACTAGCTGCTAAGTTAATAGTAGGCTATATAGCTGGTGCTATAGGAGTTGCAGATCATGCTAGAGTGTTATAGGCCGTTTATATAGTGCTTATAGTTTAGTTTAGAGAGTTTCTAGCTTTATACCGCTTAGCTTATACCTTAATTTAATAGAGGCCTTAGTTAATAGATAGGCAGTAGTCTATAAGTACCTTTAGCGTCTATACAGTAGTAAAAACTAGTAGTACGGCGTGCTGTAGGTTTAGGGTAAGCTTGTTAAAGAGGTCTAGTATTAGGTATTTATGGGGAATTTAGGCCTAGCCGGCTAGGTACAAAAAGCGGGTCTAAAAGGCTAAAAAGGTCTCTATCGTCTTTATATTAAGAGCTTTATAATTAAGGCGGGCGTTCTGTACCTTAAAGGGGTCCTTATAGATGGAAGATAAGTAGTTAATTATCTTGTCTCCAGAGAGGAAGGGATCTGCTAAGTCCTAGGCGTATCGCGGACGTAGGTGCGTCTATGCGTCTCCACCAGTACAGCCGAAGACGTAGGCTATCTTAGCTTAAGTAGTGGGAAAGTAGTCCGCATTAACTTTAAGCTTATCCTATAATTAAAGCTTCTAGTTATTAAATATAGGGTTAGTTCCATCTGTAAGTAATAGGGGGTCTATAACCTTTACGGGCCATAACAATGCTAATACTGTATATTAGGCTAGGGCCTTAAGAACTATAGCAAGTCTCTGGGTGTCTAATAACTCCTTACTAGGTATAGGGGTGTCTCTAGTTTTAAGCAGCTCTTAAGGCCATTTAATTTTAGCATTAGCTGCTGCAAGCTCTTCCTAGGGGGTTAAGACGGCAACTGTTTTACTATTAGAGGTATTTGCGGGTCCTACAGCGGCTTTGCCAGCTACTATATTTCTTGGCATAGTAGTAAGGGTTTTGGGTAATTTTTGGTGTTTGTTTATTTTCTAGGGGTTCTAGTCCATGCGTGTCCTATTCTTAGGTTTCGCGTTCTATTTGTGTTCTTTTAGTTCTTAGGTCTGTCTTGTCCTTATAGTCCTGGTAATGTCCTTAGGGTCCTGTTTTATGTCCTTGTCCTATTTGTGGTCTTATAGATAGATATATTTAAGTTCCTTCTTAGGAAGAAATGGTAGACGAGCTTTGGATAATATTAGCGACTCAGTTAATCAAGGTACGAGCACGGCAAGAGGGACGCGCAAGCCTATACAATTGGATTGTCTATAAACGAGGATCCAAAGCTAGAGAAAGGAAAGGAAAGGAAGGGTAGCGCCGCTTAAGGTTTTATATGATCGTCTGGTCACGTGGACTGCGACTGTCTGAAACCGTAAGAAACTGTCTGCGATTGTCCGCCACAATCCACCGTTTTCCACCAGCGCCGTAACAAAATTTAGGTTTATCGTACGAGTGGAAACCTCACGATATTTGATAAAGATGACGATACTATGGAGCGTGAACAGTTTAAAGTTTTTACAGCTAAGCATGGGCGTCCGCTATGATTGGTTAGTGGCAATTAGGTGAAGTTAAATGCGTAGCGGAATAAATTTCTGCTAGAGGGGTGGAAAACTTAACACAATTAAATGGTGCAGCGTTTCTTAAAGGGGTATAAGATTAACTTATCGCGTAGGCAGCAATAATTGCACATATGGTATATTAACTCGAGTCTATCCACTTACCTTGGACTCAATTCCTCTCATATAACTTCAATTCCACCTTTCTTACCTTTAGAGGCTTCAACATATATCTTATAATATTCTCCATTGCCACAACAAATAACCCCCGACACAATCCCTAGCAGTAATGCCTCCATCCACAACGACCACTCTTACATCTACTTTACTCACTCTCCCCCGCGAACTCCGCAACGAAATCTACACTCACCTCTCCCTCCCCTCTCGCACCTACTACGTAGCCCCACGGCCATGCCCCATGGTCAAGCGCCTGGCCACAGTCTACTCCATCTACATCGATGACAAGATCTTCCTCCCAACTCGCCCGCCCCTAAACCTCCTCCACACCTGCGCCCAAACCCGCCATGAAGTCCTCGAGCAAACCGCCCTGGCATTCAACAGCCCACACGCGCGCCACCAGCCCCGCGGCACCGCAACCCCATCACCGCCACCATCATCGTCATCGAACCCATCCGCCGCCCCAGCCGCCACCACCAACGACACAACCAGCAACACCACCAGCGACACAACCAACGACACAACCAGCGACACAACCAGCGGCACCACCAGTGGCACCTCCAACTCCACCAACGTCAGTGATGCCACCGCCCCAGTCACCATAACCCTCCAACGCCAAACCCCATTCCGCGGCCCCTTCAACGAGTACAACTCCCCCCCCACCGCGCTCTCCCCGCACTTCCACGCCCTCCTCCCCCTCCTGACCCTCCCAAAACGCCTCCAGTTCACCATCTGGGCCATCTCGGTCTGGTGGGACGGCCCGCCGTATTGGAATTACAAGGTCATAAGGTCACAGCGGAGGTGTCTTGAGGGTCTATTTAATAATAGAGATGACGCAGACAATAAATATTGATTGATTCTTGATGCAGTAGATACGGTTGATGTCTATCTAGATTAACATGCAGAGCTTGACTTTGGCGATGTGTCCAAAGCTTAGTCAGTATCTCTCGCTTAATTCTAACACTCCCCTATGCTGACGACGCTCTCCTCGTCTGTCCTAAATAGGCAATTTTGAAGCTATTCCCAAATACCTTGCAAGTGCCATTCGGCCTATATATAGAGGGAAAACCTAGTAGGCGAAAAACCTCCGTAACTTGCTCCGTCTCCGTCCGTTACCGTCTCTGTCAGTTACCGATTCCTAGCGTTACACAGTGCTTCGTAAATTGGTCGATCGGTAGCTGTTTCGTAAGCATATCTCCAGGTTGATCTTTACCTGGTATATGTACCACCTCGAGTTGATCTTTCTGAACCATGTTGTTCCGTATGAAGAGGTATCGAATCTCGATATGCTTGGCTTTCTGGTGGTGCTTTATGTCGTACAACAGGTTAACTGTGCTCTTATTGTCGCAATAGAGCGTAGGGATAAAGGGGTCGTTGTTGTCTCTCTCCCCCAGATCTCTCGTTAGCTTCTTAAGCTATACTGCTAACCTTGCTCCTTCTGACGCTGCCATGATCTCCGCTTCCATTGAGCTTAATGCCATCGACTTCTGCCTTTAAGCCATCTAGATTACAGCTCCCCTATAGCGCATAACTGCTATGCCTTGAAATGATATCCGATCGTGTTCTGTTCCCCACGTGGCGTTGGTAAAGATACTGTAGCTAGCAGGCAGATTGGTCAACGTAAGCTTGTATAGAGGGAGGTACACTGCTTGATTTAAGTAGGTAATTCCAGTTTCAAGAGTGCCGTTTAGATATCGTAGTAGCTGCTTGCTTAAGCGGTAATGCAACTCTCCTGGTGCTGCCATAAACCTAGCTAGCTGACTAACAGCGTAGCTAATATTGAGACGTGTGTAGTTTAAGAGGTAGATTATAGAGCTAATAATCTGTTAGTAGACTGTTGCATTGTTATACTTAAGGAGGCTTTTAATATTGGGCTTTAGAACAGTACCTACTGGTATTAGTAGCTTGGCTAGATTGCAGTTATCCATTTTTAGCCATTTAAGTAGCTTCTTAATGTACATTATCTGATGTAGCTTAAGGGTTCGGTTTATACGGTCTTAATAGATTTGGAAGCCTATAAATACCTCTATAGGTCCTAGGTCTTTGTATCTCTATTCTCTTAAGATTCTTATCTTCGTGATATTAAGGTATCGGCGCTGTCCTATAATCAGCATATCGTTAACGAATAATAAGATGTATACTTCATTTCCTATAAAGAGATTGGGGTTAGCATTAGCTGAGTTTAAACCTATACTCTTAAAGAACTTCTTAATCATCTAAAACCATTCTCTTGGTGCCTGCTTTAGGCTATAGAGTAACTTATTCAGCTTTAAGTAGGCATCTTTTACCCCTTTAAGCTTAGGTTCGAAGTCTCTTAGTAGGTTAGGTATCTATATATAGATCTATTCTTGCAACGGCGGGTTTAAGAATGCAGTTTTGATATTAACGTGGTCGAGTTTAAGGTCTTCTACTGCCACCTTTGCCATCAGGAACCTAAAGGTGTCGTATTATATGACAGACGCAAATGTCTTAAAATAGTTAATGTTGGGGGTTTGCTTGTCTCCCTAAATATATAGTCTTGCCTTCTTGCGAATTACTTCTCCCTTGGCATTATACTTATGCTTTAAAACTAGCTTACTTAGGAGTAATAACCTTCCTTCTAGTACTCTCCCCTTTATAATAGTATAGGTGTGCATCCTCTTAAGTAAGAGGAATTCTTTAAAGATAGCTTTTATCTAGCCAGGAGCGTCCTCCCTTAAGGCCTAATCTAACTTAATAGCGTTAAAAGGTGCTATAGGTACTCTTATAGAGGTAGTATTCTTAGCTTCCAGGTGAATAGCTTTTATAGCTATTACTAACTAAACTACCGTATTGTTAAAAACCCTTATATTTAGTAACCTTCCAGACCTTATTCTCTGCGTATAAGGAATACGTATTGATATGCTTTGTATAGGCGTCCCACCCTTAGTATTACCTTAATTTAAGTGTCCTACTTAATCTTAACCTGGGCTTCCCACTTAATTAGAGTGGCCTACTTGGTCTTAACCTGGGCTTCCCACTTGTTTGGAGCGGCCCACTTAGTTACTATTTAGCCTACTTATAGTTCTTATAACTAGAGTCTTTGTTAGCGCGTTTAAGGTAGTAGGGGGAGGTATAGGTTGGTTCGCGGCTTGGCTTATAGCGTGATTTAAGCGTCCCGCTTAATCTTAACCTAGGCTTCCTACTTGATCTAAGCGGCCTACTTAGTTACTATATCTTATAGCTTGCACCTAAGGTGCTCTATAAGGGAACCTATACTCGTTTACTTTAGCATCTCTAAATAGCTTAATTGCTTGGGTATGTAGGTTTATTATTTTAAATTAACTACTCCCTTTTAACCCTATAAAAACGTAGTTAGGTTTTATTCTTAAATTATACTTTCTAGGGTATTTCTCAAGCGTATTAATTGGATTAGTATAACACCTAAAGACAACTAAATTCTTAAGGTTAGGGACTTGTTGGGTATATACCTTGTAGGGTGTAATAGTACTACTATACTCGTCGTTAAATGGGAGTACTGAGGTTGGTACTCAATTCTTGATCCAGATAGTGTATTTAACTGCGTAGTACCAGAGCTCTACTAGTATATTTCCTTAAAATAGAAGTGACCTTGTCTTGTAGTCAACTGTGTAGATCGCGCGCTCGATTGCGCCATTGTATAAGTGCTTGTATGGCGGATAAGGTTCAAAATCAATACCCTAGGGTATTAGTTTGTTTTGAAATCTGCGGCCAAACTCCCCCTTTCTATTGTCCGCTTGAATCCATACAGCTTTAGTCCCAGTGAATCTCTCTACTCTTATAATAATCTCTTTAATATGCGGCAGTACCTCTTTAGTTCGGAGGGTTTTAAGAGAAATAACCTAAGTATAGTGTATAGCGTCGTCTAGGGCTAGGAGGTAGTAGTTATAACCTCTAATTAATATACCAATTTGTCCTATAGTATTTAGGTATAGCCCTTAACTAGGTATCTTCTCGCACTTAGTTATCTTCTTGCTTAGTATTTCTTATATCTTCCTAGCTAGATAAGCTTCGCATATACTCTTATTAACTAGTACTGCTCTCTTCTTAAGCTTTATACCTAGTAAGGAGTGCTGTAGCTTAAATAGGTTACTGTAATTTGTATGTCTAGTTTGGTGGTGCTATAGCTCAGCATCTGTTTCACTAACATTTAGTTATAAATTGTATACTTCTATTGTCGCATTAAATGCCTCCTAATGCTCTTATAGCACGTAAAGGTTGTTCCTTGTAGTGGCCTTAAATGTTGTACCTAATTTATGCTTGCCAGTAGCTCGATTGTCTGGGTTAAATGTAATTAAGTAGCCTTCCTAAGTAAGAGTCCTTACTAAGATCAGCTTAATTAACTTAAATAAAGGTATAAGCTAGACGTCTTTTAGCTTTAGGGTACCGATTTAAACTTAACCATAGCCTATAGTAGGGACAACGGTCCTATTCGCAGTACAGACCTATTATGGCGTATTCTATCTCTTTAAGTATGTCAGGTCTGATTGGTTACTAGTAAAATACTTAGTTACTCCTAAGTCAAGAGCCCAAGCTAGAGACGTCGTTGTAAGCATAGCACGTTTAGGGTTAAGGTTAAGGTAGATTAAATCACTATCAAATTCTTCCTTAGCTATTGCTACATTCCCTACTTTCTCTACCTTAGGAGTACCTTAATCTGTCTTCCTGGCGTTATTGAATTGGAATTGCTTAAGTAGGGGATAGTCTTTCTGGTAGTAACCTTTTTGATAGCATACTCTACACTTATCTCTTTCTAGTCGTCTTGGCTCTTTGGTTACTCGAGATGACGAGCTATAGCGATAATATAATAAGGAATAATTAAATCTACTAGCACAACCTCTGCCCCTTATTTAACCTTAACCTTGGTTTCCCCTTCTCCCCCTAGGTTCGTCTTTCCTCTTATATATAAGTACTGCATTTTATACTTGTGTAGGGAGAGCAGTCTCTTGCTCCTAAAGAAGGGTAATATAGCTCTTAAGGTCTTGTTTGTCTTATAGACACTAGGTCTTTGCATTCTACCATATAACATTACTTAGGAGGGCCAAGAGAAGCTGCTCTTTAATATTATTATTAGTAAGTGCTTAAGGCGTTAAGGCTAGGTTAATCTTAAATTGATTAAGTATTTGGAGGAACTCGACAATTTGTATCTTTATAGGGTTAAATATAGTGCTATAGAACTCTCTGTGGAGTCTAGAGATATAGACCTCGTTATTAGCCTTATTAAACTTCTTTATTCCTTCCCATATTCCTTGAATATCGTACGCCTTTATTATCGCACGTATCTCTTCCTAACGGTCGTCTCCTATTGAATTGTAGATGATCTTGTTTGCTTCCCCTTATCTTCTTCTTCCGTCAGCTGAATTGACTCGATTTGGGTCCTCTATATTAGTGACAAAATCCTAGCCCTCTGACATAATCAGGGCTGCCTTGCAGGTGCGCTCCTAGTCTGCAAAGTTGTCTCTATTAAAAATGACGATTTTACCGGCCTTGTGATCGTATGTAGGTGTCGTTAAGGTTAAGGTAGAGGAGGTTATTTTTAGGGTCGATTTTTGAGTTAGGAGAGGTGTTGCTACCTAGGTTTATAACCTGTTAGAATTACAAGGTTATAAGGTTACAGCGGAGGTGTCTTGAGGGTCTATTTAATAATAGAGATGACGCAGACGATAAATATTAATTGATTCTTGATGTAGTAGATACGGTTGATGTCTATCTAGATTAACATGCAGAGCTTGACTTTGGCGACGTGTCCAGAGCTTAGTCAGCATCTCTCGCTTAATTCTGACACGCCGCTCTGGGGGCCGGAGAAGAAGGTGAGTGTTCCGTTGAGCGTGATGCTGGGGAAGGTGCTGGGGTTTTTGAGCGGGGTGGAGGAGGTCGAGGTTGAGGTGAGGATGCTAGTGGCGGATTATTGGCATTGGAATTTGCCGGTGCGACGGTGGGAGCGGAAGGAGGGGTGGTTGGGGGGGTCGGTGGTGGGGGATGGGGATTGGGGTGAGGATGGAAATGGAGATGGCGGGCGGAGGAGGTGGAGGAGGGTCGAGAGGAGGTTGGTAGCTTGTAAGACGATGGAGGAGGGCGCAAAGCAGGTTATGTTTTTTCGGAAGGAGGAGGTTTGGGGAAGCGGAGGGCGGGAGGGAGATGGGAATGGAGGAAAGGGGGCTGAGGTTTTAGTGACGGTAGAGACGGCTGAGGTAAGTTGACGGTGCGGGTTTGGGTGTGCTGGCTGATGACTGACTTCGTCGACAGATTCCGTATTACCCTTATAATCCGTATGCTAAGTTTGATTCTGTCAAGTATATATCAAGGACAGATACGAGGAGGGAATAGGTGGTTAAGAGATAGTGTTAGATATTAATTTCTAATATTTGCCCTACTCTTTTTTTTTAGAGTTGGTCTCTTTATAATAAAACCGCGTATACTCTAATCTTATATAACTTCTAGAATCTTGTTGTTGGGGAAGACGCAACCGGATTTGGAGGTTCCTACCCCCCGTTTTAGGAGGCAGTTTCTCCTCGCTTAGACCTATGTCTGTCGCCGCTTTTGCAACGTGCTAAGCGTGCCAAGGGCTCCCTCACTCACCAAACTTAGAAGCGCGTGAAGCCCTACATGTCAGAATTAAGCGAGAGATGCTGACTAAGCTCTGGACACGTTAACGTGTTCCTGTTAGATAATCTGTATTCTCTTAAGGCGTGGATCACGTGCACGAGTCACGTGCACGGAGCACGTGCATTGTAAATCTCCTCCGAGCCCCAGGGGCCCTAGGTCAATCATCAGAATTATTAATTAACGATTAAGTTAAGATCATTAATCAATTAACCCATTTTATTAATGAACTGCTCTACACGAACTTTGTGATAGTTATAAGCCCGGTCCGCCGACTTAAGAAGCTATTCAGCTATTACTTAGTTATTTAAAGAAATTCTACCTTATCGTTAGACTCTAACACCTTATTGTTAAGACGCAGACTCTGACACCTTATTGTTAAGACGTAGACTCTGACAGAAATCCTACCTTAATTGTTATAGGACGATTCTTCTATGAGATTCCACAAGAAATCCTACCTTAATTATTAAAGGACAATCCTGATAATAAGGACGATCCTAATAACAAAATACTATTTTAATTTCTCCTTTACCTATTAGTTAAAATAACTCTACTAATAAGTTTATTAAATATGATCATCCTTAATAAACTAGAAGACTGGGAGTAATGGCTATAGCAACTATAAGCCCTTATAGACAAACGAATTTGGGCCCATGTTAACCCTGCTAAGGAAGCACCTTAAGAAGGTCTACTTTAAGAACCACCCTATCTAAAAGTTATAGATTTTAATAAGGATGCAACCTTATATATATAGCTCTTAATAAATTAATAGAAAGCGTATAAGAATCGCAGATAATACTATGACTAGGATATAAGGTACTTCCTAAAACAGGAAGAGCATCTGTAATAAATGCGCACCTATATTACGTCTATAGTATTAATTTAGAAAAAGCTACTGCTTAACCCTTCCCTTACAGTTAAGGAATGGCTAATTTAGTTAAAAGAAGACACTAAGCCTTTAAAGAACTTTATAATAAGGAAGGTATAGCTGCAGTATATAGAGTTACTTAAGAGGCTTAAGCAGACTGTCAGAATTAAGCGAGAGATGCTGACTAAGCTCTGGACACGTCGCGAGAGCGAGCTCTGCATGTCAATCTAGATAGATATCAACCGCATCTACTGCATCACGAATCAATCAATATTCATCGTCTGCGTCATCTCTATCATCAATTAGACCCTCAAGACTGCTCCGCTGTGACCTTATGACCTTGTAATTCCAACACAGACAAAGGTTACACAGTAGCTTAACTAATAGGAACATGTAATAAAGATAGTAGAGAAGTATAAACTTTTATAGATAACTAATGGAATCTAGCTAATAGACCTTATAAATGCAGTTTAACGTATAAGTAAAACCTACTTTATACTATATATAAAATAGGTAAATAATACTAAAAAGGCTCTCTTATTAGAATACCGTAAAGTAGTAATAGAGCTGTAAAAAGTATTTGTAAACCTTTTAATAAAAGTTGACCCACTAGCAACTATAAGAGGGAATGTATTTAACGTAGACTTTGGAGGATCTAAAGAGGATATCTCTACTACTAAAGGTAATATAGGAAGAGGGAACAGCTTATCTTATAGCTAAAAAAGGGCAGGGACAAATTTAATTAAAGAAGAGATGTCTTCTTCTAAAAGGTTAAAGAACTAATACCTAGTATGTAAAATAAGGGGACACACCCTTCCTAACTATTGGTATTTATTTAAGGGTAAAAGGCCTAAGGGATTTAAAGCCGGAAGTATATGTATAAAAAAGGTGTGTAAAAAGGTAGAGGATAACAAGGATCTAGCTGCCGAAGTAGAAAGACTTAAGTTTAGTAAATTAGAAGAATAAGACTATTCTTAACTTAGGAACCACTCTTTATATCTTTAATAATCTCTCTTATTTTTATAATTTTAGGAAAGCTCTAAGATACAAATATATCATTATAGGTAGCTTAGAAGTGCCTATACTAGGTCACGGCGATATTACTATCTAAGTTATAAAACTAAATAAGAGTAAGGGAATTCTACGTCTTAAGGACGTTGCCTTTTATACGGACTTTAATACAAATCTAGTATTGTTCCGTCTACTTTAAAAATAAGGGTACTGCTAGGACAATAAAGGACAACACAATCCTATGTTAAATAGAAGAACGTTATGGATAATAGACTATTGAAATATATCCAACCAGGAAGTCTATTAGCGTTTAATATAAGCTAACTGCTACGCCGCCAATGGAAGCATATAGTATTATTAAGAGACATTTATCTAAATGCGAAAGGTAATGTATAACTACAGTATCTGCGTCTAGGTTATCTAGGACCTATAAGGTCTTACAAAGGTTCTTGAAATGGAATATTAATAAACCCTATCTTGACCTTCTGACTGAACTAACCTTAAGAAAGCACTAAGGGGTTACATTTAAGCCTTTAGCGCTATATACCTAAGCTTAAAATAGTAACGCTAAACGCTTAGGGGGTGTAATTATTAAAAAAGCACGTAAAGGGATAGTAGATCCTTAGCTTAATAAGACTTACCTATAAGAGCTACTGTATTAGCGAGTATGATAACTGGACCCTATAGCCACTACCGCAAAATTCGACCTAGAGATGATATAGAAAAATATAGATAACGCGATTATCCATTATAATCTTAATAAAGTTGTCTATTAATAATATTATCTTCTGCTACCAAAAAATAGATAAGAAGAAAGCTTAAGAAGTAATTAAGGAGCTAAGCAAGGAATACCAGATAAGTACCCTTAGCGAGCTAAAATGGTTCCTAGGAATCTATATGCTATATAATTATAGCTAAAGGCTCCTATGGCTATCCTAGGAAGCCTATATTAAGAAGATAGCTAACTAGTATAAAATAGATCTTAAAAGGGCGTCTTCTAGACACTCCCATAGTAGAATCTGAATTCCTCCCTACTAATCACCAATCAATCTATCTAACGCGTCCGTCCCCTAATATAGACCTACTAGTCCGTCCTATATCCCTATTAAGAGAAGCAGCTTCTATAATGCTATATTAGAGTATTCTAGTACCTATATAGCACGAGGAGTAGAGCAATCTATTATAGAGGAGATAAGGAAGGAATAAATAGTAGAGGGAGAGATAAAGGAATATATAACAAAGGACGAGACGACGGAAGAGACGGTAAAGATAAAGTATAATTATTTATCTATATTAGTAATGCATTATTCGCGGACAATTCCGTTAATAGAAAGAGCTTGTAAGGATATATTATAAAGCTATTCTAAGAGCTAATCGCATGGAGAGTAAAATAAGCAGGATATGGTAACTATATTAAGCATAGAAGCCGAGTTGTTAGCCCTATCTTAGATAGTAAAAGAAGCGATCTTTACTAGTAGAATGTTTAAAGCAACTAAATAAGCCCTTAATTATCAACTCTGATTAATTATGGAAGATACGGTGAAGTTAATTACAAAGCTCTAATACGTTAATATCTATTAACACTTGTTGCGTTAAGAATACGCAATAAGACGAGTGGTATTTTAATAGAAAGCAACGAAGGAGATAATTTCTAATGGACTTACAAAGGCCCTACCTAAGTAGAGGTTTTAGAACTTTGTTAACCTAGTCGGAATAGTAGATATTAAGAAGTAGCTGGATAAGGAGAAGCAACCAGAGGACCTAAGGGAGAAGGTTAGGGCGAGAAGGAAGGATTTAGATAAGATTATGGTTTAATTAACATATTAACAGGCACGAGAAGGTGGTTAGCTTTAACCTTAAAGAGCTTAAAGCTAAGGGGGTATATTAGATAATCTATATTCTCTTAAGGCGTAGATTACGTGCACAAGTTATATATATAGAGTATATATATTATAAATCTCCTCCAAGCCCTAGGGGCCCTAGGTTAATTATTAAAATTATTAATTAACAATTAAGTTAAGATCATTAATTAATCAACCCATTTCATTAATAAACTGCTCTATACGAACTTTGTAATAGTTCCACCACCTAACCGGCCACACTACTAAACCGGCCACCCTAAAAACCCACTAAAAATTAGAAAAACTGCACCTTAATATCTAAATAATAGCTTAATAATAAATTCTAAAATTTTATAATTAGCTTTTTATACCTATTTTAAACCTTTTATTAGATTTAAAAAATAATCTATTAAGTAGCTTTAAAGATATTTTAGAGATATCGCAATTAAGCTTAAAATTAGGGGCCAAAACCTAATATCTTAATAATGGCCAAGCTTATTATACTAAAATTTTATTAAGAGTCTTAATGTAGACACAAAAGGCTAATTATAAAATTTCGGAATTTATTATTAAGCTCTTGTTAAGATATTAACGTGCAGTTTTTCTAATTTTTGGTAGGTTTTTGGGGTGGCCGGTTTGGTGGTGTGGCCGGTTAGGTGGTGGAACACATCACAAGAGCGAGCTCTGCATGTTAATCTAGATAGATATTAACCGCATCTACTGCATTACGAATTAATCAATATTCATCGTCTACGTCATCTCTATCATTAATTAGACCCTCAAGAAAGCTCCGCTGTGACCTTATGACCTTGTAATTCTAATAGGTTATGAGCCCGGGTAGCAACACCTCCTAACTCGAAATCAACCCCCGTAAATGACCTCCTCTACCTTAACCATAACGGCACCTATATACGATCACAAGGCCGGTAAAATCGTCATTTTTAATGGAGACAAGAACTCATGGTAGTGTACTGGAATAACCCTTGTTAGTTCCAACTTCTTCCAGAGTGCCTTTGCGGTGGGAGATTCATATTGATGATATCTCATCACAGCATATCTCGCACTCCAAAGAGTGGGACTTTTCTCAATATCACGCAACAGCTCTGGTTCGCCATGAAATCCCACGAGTTGCGGGAAAATTTTCTCGAATGCGTCTTGTAGTCCTGAGAGAATAACATGACTAGAGGCAGGCTCGGATTCCGTTGTCTTCTGGGCGATCTGTTGAAGCCAAGGGGATTGAAAGGTTTCAATGACGGCTTCGCAGAATTGCTTTTTGTATTCTATAGCAATAGCCCCAACATCCACGCCGGAATCAGCCCATGCGTAAAGGAAGGAGACCCAAGGAACCCAAATAGTCCCGCAACCAATGCGTGGATTCTTGCCTAGGAGAAATTCCTGAAGGACCCAAATCCGAGTAAACCAGGGGCGATACAGGATTTCCATGAAGCTAACTTGAAAATCGTACGTTTGCCAATATTGCTTGTCGAAACTCTGAATGCTTCGCATGACTACGTCACTGTCGTCTGCAGCAGGTCCAAGCCAAACCAAAACTGTTGAGGCGGAACGACAGATGCAATTCATGAGCTTCACTTGCTCTGCCCGTTCGACAACATTACTCTGGTCAATGCATACCGCATCAACCCAGAGCGATCGGCTCAATTGACCATGTCGTAAGTGCCGAAGCGCGGTATCCAAGTTTTGGGTGATAGGAATGTCTGTACCACCAAGAACCATAGGTGTAGGCGCCATATCGTTACCCCAGACATAAGATAGGGCCTCATATTTGGGATATTCGCGCAAGGATACGGCCTCGAGAGCACCCCAGATAGGATCGTGCAAATCGCCCGGAGATAGAGAGAGGCACCGTAGCTGCAGGCGCTCGGAATCTAGACGCTGATATATTCCAGACATTTATTCTAGTCCTAAACTCTGAATGCGAAGCGGGAGAATTCGAGGACGTCTCCCGCTCTGCAGTCCACGTCTCCAAAATAAGGGGTTGGCGCGGTGCGGAAAAAAGTACAGCGGTGCGGATGCGATGCAGATGCTGAGGATAGATTTGCGCCCTTGCGGGTAACCGATGCACGTCCCCACTCAAAGCACGCCTGCTATAAAGCGACCAAAGCAATGGCCTTCTAAGTAATTGAATAACCATAAGCTATATTTAATTGAAATTTAAACTAACATGCGGATCGTTGGGTATCCAACGAAAATCTAACCCGAGTTTACGGTTAATAAGCCGATTAATTAACCTAATGCTTTAAATTAGAGCCTTATTGTAGAGACGTTCGTACAGGCGTTTAATTAATTGATTATATAGGTATTTGATTGATTGATTAATTAATCGTATGGGCGTTTATATGGACGTTTATATAGGCGTTTGTAGGGGTAATTAATTGATTAATTGATTGACTGTATGGGCGTTTGTACGGGCGATTGTGTAAAAGTTCGTAGAGCCGTTCGTGTAGACGATTATAGAGCCTTCCTAGTATATTAGTACTGCGTGTTAGTAGAGCTTTGAGCTCAAGGGGGAGACCCCCTTGGACCCCCCCTTGCGGCGCCCTGTACTCTTTTACGATGACTGTTTTAGGGATGATGGGTAGTACATGAAAATTAGTTTGACAAGACATTAAGTCAAATTTTGGTATGTGATAGAGGAGCTGAAGTATGCCAACCCCTGCCGCAAGGCTCCTGCTGAGCGGCCGTAGCTACTATTTGGAAAAGCCCAGCGCCACAAACTCGAATCTCCAAGTCACAGCCTTGTCGAATCTCTCTTCATCCACCTACCCACCTACCCACCTGCCCACCACATTATTCTGAAAAATTTGCTCAGACGGGGGATAAGATGGCAGAAGAAGAGCTTCATTATTCGGAGTATGTACCTAAAGCAAAAAATGGACACTTTATTTAATGTATAGGATAGCTTCCTATGTTCAGACATTGTATGTCTGCAAACAGCAAGCTCAAGCCGCAAATTCCGCATTCACGAAGATCTGCTTGCATCAAAATGCAGGGCTATCCATGCGGCTTTTACGGGAGATTTTAAGGAGAAGAGAGATGGCGCATACACCATTCAAGACACAACCGACGAAACTGTAGCCCGATTCGTTGAATGGGCGTACAAGAACGACTACTCCGATGAAGTCAGATTCAGCGGTGCCAGTAGCCTGCCAGAAAAGATGGACGAGGAGGAGAGAAATTATTCACTGCTGGCTCATGCCCAAATCTACGTTTTTGCCCACGTATATGTGATTAAGAATTTGCAGTCACTTGCACAGTGATCTACTTGGACTGGAGCTATCTTGGAGCGCCATATGGATTGCCTAAACTTCTGGAGCTGGATCGCTTAATTTTGTTAGTGGACTGGACTAGATCTGAGCTTATGGAGGCTCCTAGCGCTCCAGTTCCATTCCTTATTTAGACATAAGGCTAATAAGAATAAGATGCTAAGGAGTTAGTGCAGGTAGTAGTAGCCAATTAGTAACTTTTATAGTATTACACCGTCTTAAAAGACGGTTAATTACCTATAGAAGGCCGTCGAAATCGGACTCTGCACCTGTACGTGGTGACGGCTACGAACCTGGTCTTCGAAGTCCAGATCCAGAGCCAACGCAGAGACGTCGCACAGCGTGCGGACAGGACCTGGTGGTGGTTGTGGGCGTTAAGGGCGGTGGTGAAAAATTTTCGGATGGTGAGATCTTGAAAACCACCACTGTTGGCCCTCTACAGTACGACGACTACTACTGTTCTCCTATCCAGGGCACCTGTACGATCCAACATGGATGAGCAGCATTCGATAACATCCCTTGACCCCCAATGGAAAGCATCGACGACCTCACATCGACGAATGAGCGAGCGCGAGCGAACGAACGAATGAGCAAATATACGGCCCCTCCTAACCCCCAGGGCGATCGCCCGCGGAGCATGCGGTCACTCGCCGTTCTCTCTACCAAATACTTAGCAGCCTGGATTGCGACCTATGGTTCTCCTTGTCTCCTTTTAACGGAGTGGTAACCCTTAGAAAGGGCCTAGCTGGGGCCTAGGCACAAAAGATACCTAAAACACAACAACACAATATATCCCGCTGTTAGTATTACGGTAGTCAAAACGGACGAATCCCCCTTACGCCTTCGATGGCTCTAGGGGGGGGGAGGCAAGGCGTATATGGCAATGGTCTACAGGAGATAGCACACAGGGGATGGTTAAGATATGGAACACAAAGCACAAAGCACGAAGCACACGGCAATTAATTGGCAAGGCCTAGTTAGGACGTAGTGAACCCTAGCTTGGATAAGC
>Ga0307507_10006122_pt1 | contig 18851 bp, 8 predicted proteins | sample 7_EM_MG_FD_207223 | JGI IMG/M metagenome (GOLD analysis project Ga0307507, IMG submission 207223) | Populus trichocarpa ectomycorrhiza microbial communities from riparian zone in the Pacific Northwest, United States - 7_EM | ecosystem: Host-associated > Plants > Roots > Unclassified | place... | reverse complement strand
GAAGCTCTGCACGAGGCTCTGCGCGAAGCTCTGCATACGGAGGCTCTACACGAAGCTCTACACGAAGCTCTATACGAAGCTCTACGTATAGAGGCTCTGCACAAGGCTCTACGCAAAGCTCTGCGTATGGAGGCTCTACACGAAGCTCTGCATCGGGTCCCCGCTATATTCCCAATAGCGTCTACACGTGTCTCTGCCTATGTAGCCGCCTTATTTTTTACCCTTCTTTCCTTTCTTACATCCTCCCTACCTAGGGAGGCACTAGAACGGCAGCCAGTAGAGAACCGTTGCTAGAACTAGACAACCATTGCCAGAACTAGATAACTGTTGCTAGAGCTAGACAACTATCGCCAGAGCTAGACAACTGTTGCTAGAACTAGACAACCGTCGCTAGAACTAGATAACTATTGCTAGAGCTAGATAACCGTCGCCAGAACTAGACAACCGTCTTTAGAGTTAGACAACTGTTGCCAAAACTAGACAACCGTCGCTAGAGTTAGACAACCGTTACTAGAACTAGACAACTGTTGCTAGAGCTAAACAACTATCGCTAGAACTAGATAACTGTTGCTAAAGCTAGACAACCGTCGCCAGAACTAGACAACTGTCGCTAGAACCAGACAACCGTCGCTAGAACTAGATGGCTGTTACTAGAACCAGATAACCGTTGCTAGAACTAGATAACTGTCGCCAAAGCTAAACAACTGTCACTAGAACTAGACAACCGTCGCTAGAGCCAGACGATAACGACTAGCCAGCAAGTACTATAAACAATTTAATCAATTAATCGAATCAAGGTAGCACAGACAGGTAGGCATAAATAGGGAGATACTAACAGGTAGGTAGATATAGATAGGTAAGTAAATGCAGATAGGTAAGCAGATGCAAATAGGTAGGCAGATGCTAACGGGTAGGTAGATATAGATAGGTAGGCAGATATAAATAGGTAGGCAATATAGACAGGTAGGTAATGCAAATAGGTAGGCAATATAGATAGGTAAGTAGATATAGATAGGTAAGTAGATATAAACAGGTAGGCAGATGCTAACAGGTAGGTAAATATAGATAGGTAGGCAGATATAAATAGGTAGGCAATGTAAATAGGTAGGCGATGTAGGCAGGTAGGTAAGTTAATAAGTAGATAGGTAGAAGAGAACTATCGCTATATTATATTAAATTATCTAAAATAATAATATTTATTTTGCTAGCCTTATAAATAGCTTTAAAGTAGCTTTTATTTATTTAAAATATGTTATTAGTATAAAAGAGGTAAATATAATTATGGTTGCTAAATACGTAGATTACTGGCAAGTTATACGTAGGTTGCGCGTAGGTTGCGCGTAGGCTGCGCGCAGGCTGCGTGTCAAAAAAACACGATATAGGCTAGTCGGTCAAGTTGCTAAATGACCTCAACTACGCGCCAATTGCGTCAACCACCAACCATTGAGGCCATTGAAAGGGTACCATATTTTGCCGATATTAAACTGCTAACTAAGATGAAAATACACCTAATGTTTTACGTAAGCTTATTATAACCTTTAAAAGATGATCTTATAACTTATAAAGTGCCGCCGCCACCTCCCGTAATTATTAATAATGGTAATGGTTCTTACTTTATTAACTTAATTAATAATATGCAATAGAAACCACAATCTAAATAATTTAAACTTTTTATTAAGTGGAAAGGATATAAAATATAAACCTAGAAAACCTATAAACAGGTTAAGGCCAACGCGCCTTCCCTAGTAAAAGAATTCTATAAAGACTATTCTTTGCGGCCTGCTTTGGCTAGATGGATATAATATAAAGGTAAATAACTACCACCTAACACGAAGATATAAAACACGATAGTAGGAAACTCAAAATTAAAAAGAACTTAAACTATATTATAACGCTTATAAGGCGATAAGTTATAAATTCTTAACTAAATCAAATTATTTTGGACCTTTAGCTAAAGGGGGGGGTACTATAATGGGACTAGCCCAGTTATAGTAGGAATGTCTTAATAAAATACTTAATAGATAAAATCTAATGCTTTAATTAAATTCTGCTAAATTCTGCTAAGTTAATTAAATTCTACCAAATTCCGCTAACTTAATTAATTTCCACTAGTCTCCACCAAATTCCACCAATATAATAGAATTTGGTTAAACCCTGTTAAAATCCGCGTGGGCTTATGCCTACGCGTCTGCTGCCAAGACTACGAATATTTAGTTATAAGTTTCCTATATTTCTTTCTCTTCTTTACGCAACGTCTTGTACTCTGCAAGAGCTATATATCCATAGATTTAGATGGAATTTATATTGTTCCTTCGAATCTTCCCCGAAGCCTCTTCGCGCCCTCACAAGGACTCTTCTAGAACCATTGTTATCTACCTATTAGCTAGCTTATATTATTTATCATAATACCTACCTAGCTAAAAATTATCTAAAAAATTATTTACAAGCTTAGATATTCGCTAACTCCTATAAAAACCCTTTTAAGAACCCTTATCCTTAGCTGTTATAGGGAGCGTTCCTAAAAAAGTCTAAAAAATTTAAAGTAGAATATAGTTGCGCGCTAATATCTAGAGGATAAAAGGCTATATAATCTACGACCTATATTAGTAATAGGAAGGATATATTAAAAGTCTACTAGTAATGCTACCATGAACAGTAGACCCGTACATATAATGCATTTTATAGTTATTAGTATTTAGGGCGGGATTTATTCTATAGAGCCCTAGTAGGTCCTTACCTTTAAATATTTTAAGAGCTAGAGAAGTGCTTTCGCGGTAAGATACCTGTATTAGAGACTGTTAATAGCTATAAAGTTCCTATAAGTAACGCTCTTTCTAATATATAGTGTAAGTACTAACCTTATAGAACGTTCTTCTCCCCTCTATTCCACAATTCCTATCTTATTTAATTTTAGGCTGGCATTATAATTAGTGTTATATTCCTCCCCAAAAGCGCTATTTATAAGGGTTCCTTCCAAGCCCACTAAGCTAGATTAATCTTAAGTTGTTTTTAATTAACCCTAACTATAATCTCCATACCTTCCACAAAATTGTCTAAAGCTTCACTCTAGTCTATGGGAACTTCGCTAACTCTAGTATCTTTACTGCAAATAGCGGGTCTCCTCCTACAGCTAACAGCAACGGTATAATCTAACTTATACACTACGCAGTTAGTGTATAGTACTCCATTTTTACTAAAGTTACACCTCATCTTTTGGTGTTGGTAATAGTTATAAGCCTACTCGGCCCTTAACCATTTCCCAGGCTTGACAGCTCTAGACGCAGTATTACTAGGCCTTTATAGCTTAGCGGCATCTTCTAAATTAGTATCTACGTCAGTTCTAGATGTAGGCTATAGGGAGGCGCCTTTAATCTCTGGCTTTGACACCAGTAACTCTCCGTTATAATAACACAAACTTTATAACTTGTATCTATTTATATTGTGCTTAGAGATGCTATTAGCTACTAATAAGGTAACTAGTTACCCATTCTTCTCCACTAAAAGCTATACAAGAGCTTCGTTTGCCTATAAGGTACTAGCTTGTTTTTCTAGGGCCGTAATGTAAGCTTTTTGTTAACGAAGTTAATCCTTTCTAATATAGTCTTAGTCCTATCTAAATTAGCCTCTAAGTATTGTATAACAATCTACATAATAGGGTATTAAGGCTACCGTCTCTAAATTTCCTATACTAATATAATAGTTAAAGGGTAGTCTATTATAGATTATAAGTAGGACTTAAAGTTTAAGTTTCCTTAATATAGCACTTCTTAGTACTCTAGCCCTCCCCAGCCCTCCCTGGCCCTCCCTAGCCCTCCTTAGCCCTCCCTAGCTCTCCCTAGACCTCCATAGCCCTCCCTAGTCCTCTTTATAATTCCCTTATAATTGTATAGGTACTAAAAGGCTTTTTAAGGTTTCTATCCCTATTATTCTCTTAGGCTTACCAGCCTTATACATTCCTATAGCCCTTAATCGGCCTAACCCATTATCTAACCTGGGATTTCAGAGCCCCAGATTTGGAGATAGAACAATTTCCCTAACTTAGCGCCGGGCGCAACACTAGGGCACAGCTAACTAAGCTAGAGAAATGTATTAACCGGCTAGTGGACCAAAACATTTCCTTATGAAGCTAGATAAATTATAGGATGGCGGGCTGTATATATGGTTTCTGGAGGCAAGTAAAAGGTATATTAGCGAAGCCATAATATTCTAAAGCTACTAAGAACATTTTAATAAGGCTAACTTTCCTGTATTCCGGTAGAGCTTTTTTAATCTATAACTTCGCCTATAGCAACCTTAAGTTTAGTAACAGGCATTTGCCAGGAATCTATTTTACTAGCCGCCTTAGACTATAATGGAGTTTCTGCTTCTATAAGCGTCACTAGGGCCGCTAATAATACTAAAACCTTATAATATTAATCAGTCTGTACTCCTTACTGGAAAGCTAAAACGAGATATAATAGGGAGCTTCCATATAGCTTCTATAAGACTTTAGGTCAGAGTTGTAACTATTAGGATATTTTGGCTATAACGGACAAAGCAAGCGGCTAACTATAAGTCTGGTAGCCCAAACCGCCGAACTATAGCTATACCTAGAATTCCGCATTCTTACAGGAAATGGATTATATTCTAGCGATCTAAATAGAAGATATAGGTTACTAGCTAAATACTTAATAATACGTGTATAACTATGCAAACCAGTTCAGCTATAATATGCCTGGTACCTATAGCTAGCAAGGTAGACTTATTAGAGGTAGTTGCCTTAATAGGCTATATTATTAGTACTTCTCCCTCCCAGATATCCTCTAGTTTACTCTACTACTACCGTAGTTATATTACTAATATGCATCTATATATAGCTTATTATACTCCTTACTACTATTTAATATAAGAGCGTAATTTATGTTGGTTTTAAGGCCGCCTAGGAATGTTTATACTTACTAGCAGGATTAAATAAGATAAAGGGTAATAGTTAAAAATCAGTGGCCTATATAAACATAATAGAGGTAAAACTGCTTAAGGGCTATTAGTTATAGTAGCTAAATACCGCTAGGTAGAAGGCAATTTTCTTATATGCTATCGTTTACCATAGAGATGGGACATAAGCAAATTATTTAGAGGCTGCTGGTCTTATGCAAATAACTATATATAAAGAACCATATATTATAATATATATAAGCGTCCTTAAATCCAAATGTATACTGGGATATTAATAGGACGGATATACCAATAAGCCTTATAAAACTCGCATTAATGTTAAATTTCCCGTTTAAAGTTTTCTTGGGTTATTTAAGCAGCTTTAAAAATAGCTTAGATGCTATTATATTCCGTATACTAAATATTCTTTATAAGTCTGCAGATAATCCTACACCTTATAATAGTTATATTAAAAGTTAAAAGATATATACGGCAAAACAATGCAGGAAAAGAACGTTTTTATAGTGTGGAGCTTTATTTTGAGACTACTTAGTAATCCCAAACCACTCTTAGCATCTAAAATGGAATATCTAAATCCTTAACAGCATTAATTACGCTAGGAGTGGATGGATTTATGTATTACTGCCTTTTACACCTAAAGATTGCCTAAAGAGGTATAAACTAGAAAGATAATTAGGGTAGGTAAGTAATGCTCTCTATAAGTGACATAAGAGGATTAGGTAGGACCATTATATATATTAAAGATAAACGCTACACTGCAAACAGAAGCCATGAATTCTTCTTATACCACCACAACCTATAACGCATATCTGCCCTTATCTATTTGTAGGTATAGTGTAGTAGACTAACTCTTATTAAAATTTACCTAGTAGAATCCATCTATAGATTTATTAAATAGAGATACTTAGTTGCGTAGCGAGCCTTATATTTATAGTATGCAGTATCCGCTCTGTTAAGTTTTAAACAGTACGATTTTAGAATAAGTAAATCGCCCATACGGAAATTACCGCATACTTTAGTTCTGAAAGTCGCCATAATATAATGATCCAATATTTCACATTCTTGGGAATAAGCAATAATTCTGGCCAGCACTGCCTCCTGGCCTCTAGTTATATCTAGTCCTATATTAGTTTTAGGAAAGTCATAGAACTAGCAAACCTAAACAGTTTTAATATAGTCAAATTCTTATAGGTTGTTTTTAGCGGTCTCTCTAAACCGTATATAAGTTTGGTCTATAGGTAGTATATTAGGATCAAAGTTCGTAGCAACAAATTTGAGCAGTTATAATGTTAATTCTATAATCTCTAGACAAGGCTAGATCCCAGCGGACGTAAATATTAGAAGTTAAGCAGTAAAAGAAACGTTCGGGGTTTAGTAAAAACTTACATTTATTTGTAGTTTGTTTATATGCGGAAGCTATAAGTAGAGCTTGCTGTTTACGTAAAATGTTCTATATATATAACCTGCACCTACAATATAGGCTTTGGTTATTAAAGCACTCTCTATAAAATGTTCCAGCTTGGCTTACGGAAGGACAACTCCTATATGGTGTCCTAATAGGTAATAACCAAAATCCTTACAGATATGAGGGCTAGGAACTATAAAGTACCAAAAAAAATCCAACACTCTTAGGTAAATGTTAATGTTATGCTTATCTTCTTCTAAAGCATCCTTTACTACTAAATCTTGTCTAGGATGTTTATAGAGTTTAAAGACGGTATTAGAAATGGAGACAGTTAAGAAGCAAGGATAGTTGGGTACGAGGTAAGGTATAGTATTAGGGCTTGTGTCTAAAACAGACGGCTGGCTTATAACGCGAGGTAAGCTTTAACTAATTGGAAAAATTGTCTAAATAGAGACAAGAGGTTATAGAATGCTTATAGAAAACAACTTATTAGCGGATAAAGGGAAGTTTTGGTGCATAGTCGCTTGCCTAAAAGTTAAGTGCAGTTAGTAGCAACACAGCCGTTATTACGAGGTAGATAATGCGAATAAGGTCTTTATTAAACGGGGTGTGTAATCCTTAAGGGTCTATTTAAGTGCATAGAAGACTTAATTGGCCTAAAACCAACTTCCTTAGTGCTGTATTATTAATGGCGAGGCGCAGATTGCGGTGTGAATTAGCTAAGTTAGCTTAAAATATATATGCGGTAGATAGTGAAGGTTTATAAAGGCATGTCCTATAGGCATTAATACCTAACTAATACTAGTGCTACAGGTGATAAAGACCGGTAACTACTTGTCTTAGACGCATTAAAGCCTAAATTAAAGGCGAGTGTGCCGCAAATATATATATAGAGGTTGCCAATTAGTAGGAGGGGAAGCAGAGGGTTCCTATAAGATAAGAATCGCCTCGCTTTTAGCCATACTCCAGACACTAATAGAATGTGTGGCCACTATTGGTATTGCGGGAGTAAAGATTGGTAAAGGTTAAGAATGGTACTTAAGGCTTAAGTCATCATTGCTATACAAGAAGACGCCACTAATGCAGTTCTTTATGAATCCTTAGACGTATCCAAATCTTAAATATATAGTAAGGGGGAGGACGGATGCTTAGAAATATATAGACCAATTAAAAACACCACCTTCTGCAATCTATTAACCTAAGGGATTAGTAGCTAATAGTACAGTAATACTAAAGCTGTTAAGCAAGGTAGGATAGCTTAGCTAAGGTAATACTATCTACACACTTATGAGTTAATTATAGAAGACACTAGTAGACCCTACTTCAGCACAAGGAGACATCCTTATGTAAACGCCTAGATAACCGTTATAGCGAAATATATAAGATTGTTTAGGGCTTCTGCACGCACTTTTATTACTATTAAGTTATTAACATAATATAAGAGATATTAAGAGTACCTAGCTTAATTTAAGTGCCGAAAGTAAAGGTTAAAATGGATTATAATAGTCTCTAAAATTAAGGAGCTATTTCTATATCAAGCGATTTGGTAAGTAAAAGTAAATTATATAGTATTGCGGAACCTAAAGGATTGGGCAGCATAAACCCCTTAGCCACTATTAAGTTCTATAATTCCGCCTCTAACTCCTTAACTAGTTTAACTAGAGACTCGCCATCTCTAACAGCGCAGCGTTATCCATATCTCTATATACGTCGTTATATTCTTCATCTAAAGTAGGTATATTTTATAGGGGGGAATCTTCCTTTCAGAACTTTACTAGAGTTAACCCCTAAAACCACTTCTTCTAGGGAACCTTATACTTAATAACAGGGAGACCATCTATTTCTTCATCTATAATAATAGTAAGGTTATAACGTAGTGGTCTGGTCCTGGGAGCTAAGGTAAAAGTTTAAAGCTTACTATAATACTATTCCCCATCTACACTGACACCAATCTTCTTGCCTATATACTTTATTAATTAAAGCTCTTAGCAAAGTTTTGGCTTAAAGCAATATTTATTTATCTTATTTATATTCTCTAAAGAAAGAATAGCACATTCCTATAATACACTAATAAGAGTCTTTACTTTATTATCACTCTTTATTACCTTCTTAAAAAGTTGTCTTACTATGGCGTTATCAATATTTTTTATTATCTTAAGGAGAGGCTCTGCTTTGTACTTAAGACTATTCTTATATAAATACAAAGTTGCGAGTAATATAAGCTTAAAAGGTGTCTTAACGGTTAAATAGCTGTATATCATTTTTAACAGATCTAGATCCATATAAAATTCTGGTTTAAATGGCCGTACTATATCATCTCAAAATAAAACCTAAGGGGGGGAGTAAAAAGCAGAGGGGTTAGGGGTAGTGGCAACGCCAGTAGTAGCGGCGGCGGTAGAAGTAGAAATAGGAGGAGGAGAAGGAGGAAGAGGAGGAGGAGGAGGAAGAGCGGGACGAGGAACGTTTAGCATAATTCTCGGTTTCTAAGTTAAAAGATACTAGGAAGAATAAAGTTAAAATGTTCTAACACTAGGGAGCCAGATATATAAATAACCGCCAGAGCTATGTTGTGCTAAATTATAGGACTAGAAGGCTCTTTCAACCTAAATCATACATTTAGCCTGGAAATTATCGCCGCACGCATTATACTAATTCATTGTTATATATTTGTGTATCTGCTTAATATTACCTAATACTTAACCTCTAAGGGGGTATACATGCAAGCTTAAAGAGATGCTGCTGAATAGCATTTAATGCAAAAGAAAGGCGCTTATATGCCAGCAGGAGGCCTAATTTCATAGCTATATATTACATTCACATCTTAATTATAGTTAGATAATTATTATAGCGCGACTAGCACGTTATAAATAATAACACTAAGTTAAGAATTAAGTTTATTAAGACTTAGCAATATTAAGGATCTAATTTAATAGTTGGCATTCTTATACTAATGCAAATATAAAGTCTCTAGTCTTAGGAGTCTTGGTTTTATACATATTAAAATCCCTAACTAGCTTTTAAATTTGCCAAATAAGAATCCCCCATTATATGCAACTAGGCCCTCTTGCTACATAGGCCAAAAGAAATATTACTTTGGTGGCAATGCGGATAATCCTACCCTACTCTAGATAGCTTTAATTTTAATAATATATCTTTACAATTACCTAGGAGGAAAGAGTTAGCATTAGCTTATAGTAGCTTATAGGCAGTTAGCTAAACTAACCGCAGTTTTTATTAAGCCTGTACTCTCTATAGGGAGCGTTAATTACCTATTGCAAAATAATAAGAAAGGAGCTGGCTCTTATATTACTATAATATTTGCTAGACATCTTTTCTGTGTCTCCTGGTATTTTATATATTAAGCTCTTACTATATAGCGGAGATAGGTACACTTATAGTGGACTTAAGTGTAATTATATATTTCTAAAAATGATAAAACGGCGTGTCTTATTCTTAATAAGAATAATAGCTAAGAAATGAGTATTTATATTATAGCAAAGCAGCCATTATCTTCAGATGTCCCATATAGCCAGAGAGGCATATATTATAGCGCTCCAGATATTAAAAAAAAGCCTTTAGCAGCACTAATAGGGTAGGGGCATTTGCAGATTTTGTTGGTTTAGGGAAAGTTATAGAGTTGAGAAACCTAAACTGTCTTAATGCTGTTATACATTTGTGAATTTAGATTAGAATTTAAATAATTTTTATTATTAATTGCTTGTAAGTTTGCAGCTTAGGTAGCATATTAGGATTAAGGTGCGCAGCCATAGTTATAAGTAGTTGTAACTTTAGTTCTGCAATCACTACCTAAGGCTAGATCCTAGCGGATATAAATATTAGCGGTTGAGTTATAAAAAAAACTTTTACGGTTAGTATAAACTTATATCTATATATAATTCATTTGCATACAGAAGCTATAAGTAGACTTCCTCTCTTAATTTAAACGTTCTGTATATATAATTCCTATATACTGTAAAGGACATGGCTGTTATACTATTACTAGTTATAAAAGATTCTAGCTAGTCTAGAGGAAGGATAACTCCTATACTATATCCCAATGGCAAAAGACCAAATTTCATGTTACTCTATGCGTAAGTCTATATAAATATATAAATATATAGTTAGATATTAATTGGTATAATAGGATCACATTGCGTAAAATAAATTATTAGAGAGTAGTTAAGAATCTATTAGTAGTAGCAAAGACACTGCTCCTATAGAAAGCTTAGTAATTAACTAGCATAGCTTAATTAAATTCTAAGGCCGCCTTTGCTTTTGGTTTAAGCTTAGCTTAGCTAGGAGCATTAAATTCTAAGGCCGCCTTTACTTTCAGTTCGTAAAATAAGACTTTAACTATACCCTCCCAACCATTACCGCAATGAAGGCCCGTTGACTACTATTTACAGTAATGCTCTTTAGACGAGATAATATAACCATGTGATTAAACTACGGCAATAGTATAACGGTGGCCATTAACTACCTTGTCCTAAACGTTAATTTGCATATCCTAATATTCCTAAAATATAGCCTTGGCCATTACTATAAAACATTAGTAGTGTGTAGTAAAAGTAAATATTAGTAAACTAATAGTGAACTAGTCTAAAGTCTATTATTAATAGCACTATATTAATATAGTTGTGCCAATAGGAGTAAGGAAACTACAGTTTTCTATTAATATCAGCTTAAGAAAATATCAATTAGAGGTAGAGACGTATAAATTATTAAGATTAGCGCGCAGTGACTGGTGCTATTACTGAAATTATAAGGTATGGGTTATAATGCGAAGGATTTAGTGGAGAAGGTATAGGGTTCTTAGCAGCCTTTTATATTATAGCACTAACTTAAAACTTAGCTTCTGACGTATAAAGGATGGCGAAAGACACGCTAATTGCGGTGTGCTTAGGCTTAGAAAGATTAACCTAACCTATATATATGCACACGGCGGGTAATAAAAACTAGTAAGTGTCTATCTTAGAATTGTCAAGGCTAGATTGCGGATAGAAGGGTGCTACTAACGTATATTTAAAGACCGCAAGGCCATAGAAAACTTGCGTAAATACCGCCTTGCCTCTAGCTATACTTTAGACACTTATAGAATATAGGCCGCTATTAGTATTGCAGGTAGTAAAAATTAATAAAGGTTAAGAATAATATTTAAGGTTTGAATTAGATTGCTAGACAGTATAGGACAAGAAGACGCTATAAATGCATTTATAGAAGCCTATTCTGCGCCGCCTTTAAGTTCTTCACTTTGCCGCCGGTTTTAGTAAGTATACACTACTTAATAATAGCATTCTCGGAGCAGGGCGTAAATTAGGAGGCACCAAATATAAGGGAGGAGTAAGTTATATATATATCTGCGGAGGTTATTAAGCGCTAGGAAGTTTAGGGAGAATTTGCATATATAACTGTAGAGGACGAAATGTTAGCATTATGTTTTAAATAAAGACGCTAGTTATAGAGCTACTTACCTACAAGTATTGCCTTTAAGGATTAAATAAGAGTTGGTAGGTAAAATTAATGGCTGTATGCATGTTATTTAGAGGATGCCACGCGCAACAAAGACTAGTTAAAGGTCGCGTGCCGTATACTATTAGTAGGTCTTATTGCAGCTATATGCGAAGTCTAGGCCACTAAATATTATAAAGGGCGGGAGGGATAGTATAAATGCATTTATATGGGATAAGATATTAGGCGTCTAATGCATGTAGCGGCCCGTATAGCGGCTATTATATATGTTAATTATAGGATGCTATGCATGGCGGAGATTGTTTAAAGGTTATATGGTGTGATAGTTCCTGTTAAAGCATGTATAGGGTTTAGATTGGGCTGCTAAACGTTATAGAGGACAAGAAGGGGCGTTATAAGTATGCCTACGGAAAATAGGGGTTAGCAGCCTATTGCAGATAAAGAGACGCGGGTTATATAGTTGCTTACCTTTAGCGGTGTGTTTAAGGCATTAAAAACATTACCACTAAATCCTTACTAACAAAAATGGTAAAGCCTAAGGGTTAATAGTAACGTTCACTTAAGCGTTAGGGCGTTAAATGTTTAAGGCTTGTTTTAGATGCCAAGTATTTTAATATCTATGTATGTTTACTACCTAGTGGAGGTTAAAAAGTAAAAAGCTTAACAAAGCCTGCCCCTCCAAACCGCCTGCCCCGCCACTAAGTTAAATTTCCCAGCAGCATCTATACTAAATTTAGATATAATAGTGCAAGTATAAGTGAGAACAAACTGCCTAAGAAAGCTCTCCTAGAGAGCAATATTGTTATACCTATTATTAAAGAGAAGTATGTAAACCTTATACGGTTTAGCCTTAAGAAGATAATTAAGAATATTATACAAATTAACAAAACATCTACTAACCCTTTTATCGGTCTGGGGGAGACTAGGGAAAGCTCTTAAGTATGCCAACGTGCCATAAATATACGTTTACTTTAGCTTACTTCTATAGTAAGTCGGACGGCTAACATAAACAAGATACTAAGATTAAAGATGCTAGAAATACTTTATAGGCTAGGGGTTAAAGCAGATAATGTTTCCCTTATAATAGGCCCAATACTCTATTTTACAGGGAAGTATACTTAGATATATTATCCACATAAGTTGGTTGTTTATATATTAGCATTTAGCCATTATAGGGATTTATAGGTCCTAGATAGTAATAAGGTTCTAAAGGTTAAGAGCAGTTAGGGTTATTGCTGGGCTGGGCTATAATATATTAAATAAAAAGGGAGCGGAGGCGGTATTAGTGCAATTGTAACGGTTTCTCTTATAAGCTTAGGCATTACTGCTAGTTCTACTTTATAAATAGTTAAATAATTATATTATATTAAGAGTTTAAAACTTAGGTGTAGGAATAATTCTTATATACCTATTACAGAGCATCAACCTCGTCTTTTTACTATTGCTGCTTTCTAGTAGAATATTAATAGCGGTATTAGCCTTATATCCCCATTCTAGATTATTAAAGCTTATCTCTAAGTTGCCGCTGCTTGCTAATGGCATATTAGTAGCGGTATAACCCTCATATGCCCATTATAGAGCATTAAACCTCATCTCCTCGCTATCATTGCTTTCTGGCGGAATGTTAATAGCGGTATTAGCCTTATATCCCTATTCCAGATTATTAAAGCTCGTCTCTATATTATCACTGCTTGCTAGTGGCATATTGGTAGTGGTATAACCCTTATATGCCCATTGCAGAGCAGTAAAACTTATCTCCTTACTATTGCTGCTTGTTAGCGAAATTTGCGTAAGGTTACCACAGGTATTAAAAGGTAGGGGGAAATCTTATAACAAGTGTTCTTAACTAGGGGGGATTATAATGGATTTATATACTGGCTTAAAGGATTAAGGATATTATCTAACTAATTACAGAGAAGATGTTCCATGGCCTGTAATAAATTAGAGATTCTACTATTTAGAAGTATGGCTCTACTCTTATATGTCTATATACTCTCTGCCTAATAACCTATAATAGCTGCGAGTGCATCTAACCCCCCCTCCCCCCCCCCCCCATTATAAATTCCCCAATTTAATAGGTAATTCTGATTTGTATTCGTTCCTTGGTAAAACATACCTCCTAATAAATTATTTAATCTAAGTCCGGTAGGGCCTAAGCAGGTATATGGTTTAACTGGCTAAGGAATCCCCAGTACACTTAATACGTTTCCCTCTATAATACTAGTTAGCGACCTTAAAATATGGACTAGAAAGAGGACTAATAGATGGGTAATTAATCCCGCCTCTTAACCTAGTGCAATAACTGTCCACTTACGCCTAGGATAAAGGCTGGCTCTAGCGTTGGGATATAACTCCTTAGTTAGCTTTAATTACTAAATATAATTTACTGCGCTGCCGGACCTACGTCTTGGATACTTATTAGAGTAGCAGAGTAGGTAATAGAACGGACCTTTTTATAGGACCTTAGGTGTGCCTCTAGATATAAGGGCCGCTTAAGCGTAGGAGTTTTTATATTCTGAATTAGCTAAGCGGAATAAACTAAAGCAGGTTTAAATAGTTGTAGTAAGCTGTTGTAAATTTATACACTAAGCTTATTTGCTTTTATAGATTCCACTTTGTCCTTAATTTTTAAAGTTATAAGAATTAAGACTGCCGCCTTAAGCTTAGGACTATTATTTAACAAGTGGGCCCACCTAGATTTTTTAGTTTTTTTAACATTCTTATACTTTTGGAGACTTATATATTATTGCTAATTAATTCTAGAAGTAGAAGTAGGAACCTATAACCACCTAGAGGAACTTTTAGATTATTAAACTTCCCCCTAGCTGCAACCCAATTTGTTATATTTTCCTATACCTTTTCCCTACTAGCCCTAGTGGCATTACAGATAAGCCTAGTTAGCACAGTATAGTTTAGTAGTAGTTAATATAACTAGTAATAATAAAGGTAGAAATATAAATAGAGTCCCTAGATTCTATAATAAATGCTTATGTTTTAGGTTATTAGGTTATTATATAAGCACCTAATTAGCTTCCTTGTATACTTTAATATCCTACGGCTCCTTCCTCCTCAGCTTCCTTCCTAAATTAAGTATAGATCTGGCGCTCTAAGAGTTCCAGAGCCTCAAATCCAAGCCACGCCGTCAGTCAAATCAACAGATCCATAGCCAACGGAAAGAGGCACCAGCCGGCCGCTCCAAATAGGCGCCGGGCCAAATAGATCACTAGACGATGCAGAAATATAACAGAACCGGAGTCGAGACAAGACCTGAGCGCCGCTAAAGACATGGAAGGCTACTCATATCATTATAATCGTCGAATCTGCGCTTAATAAAAGAGTTTTTAAGTGTAACAAAAGATGCGTTGATAGATCTGTTATCGAATGGGACTATAAAACGCGTCAAGCTGAGCCAGAAGATGTTGAAGTCCCCTATTCATAGCAGCTAGAAGTACGGTGGAGTTTGCAAAGATGGTAATGGAGGCAGGAGATAGTCGAATTGAACTTTTTCATTGCAAGAAGCGGAGGAAACCTATAGAGCAGCTACTAGTATGGTTATCTGCGCATATCGTACTAAGAGAATTTTGGAACAAGATCACTCCAGAATCAAGTCTTAGTTATATTTCCCATTGCTAAAGAAACCCAAAAACAACTCAAGTCACCCACATTGTTCTATTGAGCCTACTAAATCTCTTTGACAAACCCGACTTCTATAACTCTATCCACTTCTACTTTCAAATTAGCAATCTTAGTCCTAGTATTGTCTCTCAACCATAGGAAAGCTCTGAGGAGGAGACTACGCCAGATGCCCGTCCCTGTCTTGATCCTCATTTGCTCCTTGCCGATAATATAGAGAACCTGGTGATCATAAGCTTGCTGGAGCTTGACCAGACTTGCTGTGATCATCTCGTTTGTGACTTCAGGCTTCTTCTCCGTGTCAGAAGATGTGGTGGGAGATTGAGCAATAACAAAATCTTCATTGTCATAGTCTTGTAGAGCAGTGATGGAGGGGTTCGGCTGGACCTGTGCTGGAATCGAGACAAGCGGCTTGGTGGCAGTCCCTTGGCGGATTATGAAGTCACGAACCTGTCCACAGACAAGTGAACCAAGGTCGGGGGAAATTACTTCGTCCATATAGCCATGCCGGATGATTAGTCGATAGCAATTCGGTATAGCGAGTCGAGATACGTTGTACCTATTTTCTGGAGGCACGGATGGCGTCTCGATAGGCCGGAGATGAAAGAATACCATTACTTGGGGAGCCGCAACAAGCTTGGTTAGGAATTGGCTGAAAACGGTCGGTGTCGTCTCCCCAGCTTTATCAAAGAAGATTCCAAAACCTTCAATAAAACTTAGTGAACGACCACCAAACCTGTCTGTCAGCTGCATCCGTCCATCCTCACACTTCTTCACTAGATGGGTGGTAGGGAAGCGGTCTGCAGCCTCTGCTAGCCATTGTTGCTCTTTGCCAAATCTCCATAACGTAAATAGAGAAGCAAGAACAGTGGCAAGAGCTAAGGTGAACCAAGCACCGCTAGGAACTTTTGTCAATGCAGAAGACAAGTAAACACCATCCAGACATGCGATAGTAAGCCACGGGAACATAATCAAGAGTGGGTTGAGGCGCCACACAATTAAAGCTGCAAGCGATACCATGCACGTGTCGAAGAGGGTGACGAACATAACACAAACTCTGGGAGGAATCATATCAGCAGAGGCAAAGCGCAGGACTGGAAGATCCATACCCGTAAGCATTTCCAAGGGATGTCGTCTAAGAGAGTGGTCAACATCTCAACTGTATCGGAGTATCTCAGAAAACTCACATTATTGTATATCGCGGCGACTAAAACAGTTCCGATCATGAGAAGCCAGTTAAGAAAGGGTACATATATCTGGCCATGGAATATTTTGGACGTATGGACAACTTTTATTTGAGGGAAGTATGATAACTTCATGAGCTGAGCCAGCAGCTGGATTGTGATCAGTATGATTGTTTGGATAATCAAATACGAGCCTTACCTGAAACGTAGCCGTGATAATGGCTTGAGAAGCCACTATTGCAGCTAGGACAGCGACAATGAGAGCAGGATAGAGAGTTCCAGGTGGTGCTGCGTGGAAAAATGGATTCGTGTATGCTCCCGGATGTGTGCTTATGTAGGCTGCCTGTCCGATGTAGGCAAGAAGGAGACAGGGAAATGTATAACAAAGCCAGCTGAGCTGGATAGCCCTCCTGCTGAAAGCTCCTAAATCTGCGAATAGAGCTTCAACTCCAGTAAATGCTAATAAAATCCCTCCAAGCATTTTCCATCCCTCAGTTTTATGTCGAATCATAAACGTAAAGGCGAAACCAGGAGAAAAAGCTTTAAGCACTGAATGGTCAAACAAAACAAGGTTATAAATGCCGAAGGATGCATTAAAAGCAAGCCAGATGAGAACAATTGGAGCGAATGTGCTTGCAAGTTTTGTCGTCCCAAGCGGCTGGATCAGGAATAGGACGATTAGGATACCACATGTGGTTCCCACTATAGTACCCTTTGAAATGTCGGGCTTAACTACTTGAAGGCCCTGGACTGCCCCTAGAACTGACTGGGCTGGCGTCAACACACCATCAGACATCACCATGGACACCGCAAGAACTCCTATGGTCTTTAGCAGTCCTCTGGCAAACCGGCTTTTTTCAATACGAGAGCGAAGGTGGCGATTAGCTCGGCGGAGGTCCCCAGATAGATATCTCTCCATCCTAATAAGTGATAGCTCCCGCGGATCACGCTTGGTGATATTCGCCTAAAATTCGAATTAGATTTAATCCTGATTAAACGGTGCTATGGTACACTTACAAATCTTGAGAGCAGAGAATAACAGCTAAAGGTCCCTCCTTCCCCTTCGTTGTCCGCACGGAGAATGATGAGGACGTATTTCACTGTGACCATCATAGTAAGAGACCATATGATGATTGACAAGACTCCTATAAGATCATCATAAGAGGGCTCTGATGTGAAGGTTGAAGAATAGACGTAAAGAGGGCTGGTTCCGATGTCGCCGTAAATGGCACCAATTGACTGATATGCAAGCCATAGTAGGTACTTCCCTTTGAAGACCTGATCATGTTAGAATATTTTTGCACATGTGTTACATACTACATCATACCTGTCTCTTCTTGTAGTCGCCCGCTTGTCGAAGTCCTGAGTCTTCATCTTCTATCCCTTCATCATCGCCTGACTTTAGACTGCGCCGGTCAACCGAGCGGGTCCTCCCTCTACTGCTGCGCCTTTCTAACGAGGATCTTGAAATATTGCGTGTGGAGTAGACACCACCGCCAATGCCATCTTTGGGGGGGTTGCTATGGGATCTCGTTGGATGGAGGGTCTCGGCGATGCGGATTGTTGCCATAACCCTGCTCTCGCAAGCTGTTTGGAGATAATTGGAAATGACAACGGCAAAATTTTTGGCCCGAAATTGATATCAGATAGGGCAAATAACAAGGAAGCTGATGGCGGGTTTAAAGAGAAGGGGAAAGGGACCCCTGCGAAGATACTAAACAATACTTTATTATTTCCTTATCTTCTGTAAAGCTTGGCGATGCCGACGGAATGCCCAATTAAAATCCTGAAAACCCCCACGTGTAATACCTTCGTTGGAGTATCTTCGTTGGTAGATGAATACGAGAAATATCGATGGTAGAAAGCTGCAGAGAGGCCCTTATAGAAGGACCATCGTACGCATACTTTTCTTCCCAGCCCACTCCATTGTATGAAAATATTGTTCCAAAAACTCAGATATTATTGTTGGGTAAAACCCGGCTCGTTATCGACCCGACAGCCTGGGTCGCTATCAAAACGCTCTCAGATTCAGCTGCGGGAATTTTTTTGAATTACGTTTGAGGTGCATGTAGAAGGGCCCAGACCTGCGGATAGGCCAGATAGCCCTCTCGGATAATAGACCTATCAGCTGATAGTATCCGGAGACTATCCGGATAGTCTCCGGATAGTCTTGGCAAAATCCCCTAATATGCTTATACTTGTAATGCACCCCCCAATATTAAATA
>Ga0307507_10006121_pt1 | contig 18854 bp, 9 predicted proteins | sample 7_EM_MG_FD_207223 | JGI IMG/M metagenome (GOLD analysis project Ga0307507, IMG submission 207223) | Populus trichocarpa ectomycorrhiza microbial communities from riparian zone in the Pacific Northwest, United States - 7_EM | ecosystem: Host-associated > Plants > Roots > Unclassified | place... | reverse complement strand
TATGACTTTTGATGATTTCTTTGTTTTTTTTAGGGGGGTGGCCCAGCATCCAAACATAAGGACTTGTATAAATCATTTTATTTTAATTACAAGACATTTTTGTTTCTAAATTAAATTTAATTGGTTCTCGGTGATGAAAAATTAAAATTAAAATAGTTGTTAACCTAATGTAATATTTTATCCTCTACACAATACTTATTAAAAAAATGGGACAAATAATCACCTATCAAATACATATTAAAAAATCATATTAGAATATTAAAGGGATATTATAGGGATAATTGTCTATACCCGTAAAAAAAAACAATCTTTATCCAAAAAACCTATCAAAATATTTTTATATTTATTTATCTTTTAAAAAAATCTTCATATCAAAAAACCCAAATATCTAACTCTTACTTAATACCATAAGCTAATTTGGCTTTCTTCATATGAAAAAAAACATATTTATAAAATAAGCTATATATGAATATAGGATATAATAAAAAATTCATCATTATACTTTTAAGATTTTATTCTTTTATTGTAAGTGATTAAATATTTATATTTAATATTTTTTATATATTAGATAAATTTGAAAAAAAAATTAAATTCATTAATAAATTATTTTCCAGTTCATTTTCCATCACATAACCAAACACTGGAAAGTGTTTTCCAGTTCATTTTTCATTATACTACCAAACATCGGAAAATACTTTTCCGGAATTCACTTTCCCTGGAATTCACTTTCCAAAAGGAAACTACTTTCCTGCAAAGAAACGGGGCCTTAGTGTCTTGCTTTGATTGACTTCAAGTTGGGTTCTCACAATGTCAAAAAAATAAAATAAAATTGATGCTCGATCGATGCTTGGTGCAATTTGATTTCATTAATTTAGAACAATTGAAGCTTCAGAGATCAAATTTGAAATTAAGATTAGTGTTAAGGTACTGAATTGAATAAAATGGAGGGAAGTGATTGTTGCATGTAACTTACAAGCCAAAGTGTGAGAAGGTTTGTTGCACTTAGATGACGCATGCGATGTACATTGTTCATTGGCTAACTTGGGTAGTGAATTTAACAAGTTAACTCAGGTTGACTCCAATATTTTTTTTTCTTTTTTAAATTTTAATTTTTGTTCTCTAATTCAATCCTTCAATATTGGATTTGTGGGGAATTGAGCTTCATAATTATTTTTTAAAATATTTTTTTATAAGGTTATCTCATTCTCATGACCTCGATCGCGAGTTTAGAAGGTTATTCCAAGTTGACTTGAATCGTTTTTTTATTTTTTTAATTGAGTATTTTTTTTTCAATTTCATCTTTAAACATTTTGTTGATTGATAATTGAGTTTCATGAGTTTTTTTATTTACTTTTTATAGGATTATCACGGTTTTATTACTCGGGTTTTTGAATTTGGCAGGTTATCCTAGGTTAACACAGGTTAATTTAATAGGTCTTCATCTAAGTATTTAATTTGTTTTTTTTTTGTTAAATATATCATTATTTTAATATTTTAAAAAAAAGTGTTGTCCAATGTTCATTAAGTTTTGAATTTATTATGAAAAACAATTTATTAGAAAACATGATAATAACACTAAACATTTTGTTTTTACGCTAAAACAATTAATATGACCGACAATATTGTTGCATATGTTACTGATGCAATAGCATCTATTTTCTTTTCTAGATGAAATTACTGTACTTTTCAAGTAATTTATAATTGTACTATATAATATTAGTAACTAAATAAAAATATCAAATAATTTTACTAACACTGTAATAGGGGAGGGAGTGTTTGATACGATGGATAAAAATATTTTATATAATTTTTTTGTGAAATTATATCCGAGAAATTTATGTTTACTAAAAGAGATAAGACTATAATACCCTTAGTATAAAATATAACACTAACGTTTAACACCCAGTAAATTCCCCTTGTCTGAATTTTAACAACTTCCAAATTTAAAAGCATAATAATAATAATAATAATAATGACTGGACCCGCCTCATTCTTCATCGGAATATAAACTGGCATTGTAATCGGAAGATTACACCAAAACAGACAGCCTCTCTCCTAAACAACACTATCAACAGCCGTTACATTGCCGCTTTCTCCAGAGACTTAACATCACCACCCCTCAAACCTGCAACCTCGCCAATCAAGTCTCTCGTCCTCCTCCGCCAATTACAAACTCTCTAAATCACCTCGCGCGCATTCTTCTCACCGTCATCAAAACTCAAACCTCCAGCAATTAACCCTCCGATTATGTCAAATCCTTTTATCAACAGTGTCCATGAGTCTTCTGCGAAAAGAAATTACTTAAAAAGAAAATCAGATTGTGTTGAGAAAATTGTGAAATTTAAATCTTTGGGCTAAAATAAATGTTATCATCTAGACTTCAAACATTAAATAAAATAAAACAATTATTTATTTAGTTTAGTTTGGCCTTGTCTAGTTTCGTCCGGTCCATATAATATTGAGAAGCATATTTTTTTTTTAATTTAATTTTTTTCATCCTTTACATTTTCTCTATTTATTTTATTTATTTTATTTTATTTTTTATTATTTTTTCTATTTCATCATTTAACAAAAATAATTGACATGCCACATCACCTGCTACACTATTCATATAAATAGTGAAGCGGGTATTTTTTTACCCTTTCTTTTTTCTTTCTTTTCCATTTTCATTTTTTCATGTTCATCCTTTTTTTTCTCAGCTTCATATTTTAATATTTTTTTTATTTTGAATTTGTCTTTATAAATTTTCTGGATTTATCGCGTAACGTTGGTTCATCAAATCTGTCAGCATCCAAAAAAAACAACAAGAGAAATGTTATTTTGAGAATGAATATTTTCATATTTAGTTAGAGTCACAAATTTAATTTAATTTTATATTATAAATACAACATGAATATTTTTTGTTTTAACAATATAACTTTTTCATGATAATTTTTCTTTTGAATAAAATAAAATAAATATTCTATAATTAAATTATTGTAAATATAAGATATTAAGTTGAAAATTATAAATTATGGTTTTGATTTTTCTATAAAAAATATTTGTAATCTTGATATATTTTTATTTTTTATAAACTTATTTATTTTCATTTTCAACAAATGAACATATTTTCTAATTTTTCATTGAAAAAGGAAATTGAAAAAGAAAAAAATTGAAAAGAAAAAAGAAAAACTATTTTCTATTACTGAAAATACCCCCTTTTCGTGGAATCTATTATTTTTAAAAATAAAAATATGAATTTTAAAAATATTGACAAAATGAAAACACATCATTCTTTGTTTACTATTTTCTGTTTTGACTTTTTAAACACACCATTTTTCACTTCTCTCAAATATCTTTAAAAAAAAAGAGCAAAAAGAGAGCAAAGAAAAATATTTCAATCAAAGAATAAATAAAAACAATAATTAGAGATGAAATGAAAAAGAAATATCGTTAAAAGGGTTGAAATTGGCTAAATAATTAAAAAATTGAAAACTAAGGACTGAATTAGAAAAGATGACAACATGCAATGACCATTTTAATTCAATTAGAAATGAAATTGAGAAAAAAATTGAAATTAGATGAAAATAATATAAAAATTAAAGATTCAAGGAATGGATTCAATAAAAAAAATTAAAAAACCTCTTTAAAAATATAAAAATTTTATTAAAGTTAAAACAACATCATTGAAAATACGTGTTTCACTTATAACAATAATAAAAAAACAAAATCCATAAAAAAGATGTCATTTATGTACATGGGTTCAAATAGTACCCTCTTCCTTGTGCATGATTTCTGCCACTATTTTTCTTTCTTCTTTTTTTTTCATGGTTTTGGCTGGAATTTTCTCTCTCGCATGCCACCTTCTACAAATGCCAAATAACCCACCATCCCTCCCATGCATGTGCAATACATGCTTATAAAGAAATATTGATCTAACCCTCTAAAGTCGCTGCAAAAATGGTACAAAAAGTCCAATGTTTTAGCCAAAAGGGTATAACCATGGTGGGAAATTAAGATTATTGAAGGAACCAATGGTCACTTCATCAAGAACGGTTCTAGGAACTTCCATCTAGCCTATAAATAAAAGGAAAAAAAAGCAAGGAAAAAGGGAGACCAAAGTTAGAGGGAAAAAATGCCGGGAGAAAAGGAGCGAAGAAGAAGAAAGAGAGTTTTGAGCTAAAAAAAATATATATTTTTTAATTTTCAAGCAATTTCTTATACCATAAGTATTTCAAAGAGGGGCAATAGTCATAATTCATTTTATACCCTTACTTTTTAACTCTATATATATATATATTATGCGATTCAATTAATTTTTTTATTATTTCATAATATTTGACATTTATGCTTATTTTATTATAATGTGAGAAAGATTTTATAAAATAAAATACAATACAAAAATACAAATGAAAAAGAGAGATTAATTACGGAGTAGAATGATAGGAAAGAAAGAAAAAGAGGATAAGGATGATGGGAAGATAAAATAATATAATGGGAGATAGATGAATAAGAGAAAAACAAAAAGGGATTATATTTTATAAAATAAAGATTCAAGCAAAATTGAAAAAATTATAGGCGATCGTACATAGTCAAGAAAAAGGATATAAATTAATTTTTCATCATAAATTTTTCAAATTACAGACCTAATTAAAAAGTGAAGGAATTTAAAAGCTTCCTATATTATATTTTTTAATTTGATAGGAGTCCTAACACTATAAAGTAGGACCTAGCTAGGATACACAATATATATAACAGAAACACAGAGAAAAAAAAAGAGAAAAATACATTAAGAGAAAGTGAGAGAAACACAAACAAAAAGAGAAAAAAGAACAAAAATTTCCTTTCGTCAAAACTAAACCCTAGTCGCCCTCTCCTTGTTTTTTCCTTTACTAGAATCTAATAGAGCACAACCATCCCTCCTCTAACCACAATTAGCCATACATAGAGCACAACCATCCCTCCTCTAACCACAATTAGCCATACATAAACATAGTCGCTCATCAAATAACCACCATTTTCTTCTCTCTTCCATGTCAATAAACCAACCACTCTCCATCTAAACCAAACAATAGTAAACCTTCTTTCTCTGCTTATTTTTAGACAAGAACAACTCGACACTAATAGCCATCAGGCAACCATTCCACCCTTACTGAAAATCACATCAAATCAACAAACCTATATAGAGAGAGAAAACAAAAGAAAATTGAAACCTCCGTCGTTCGCATGTCACTTCTCAGGTGGCAGTGCACTTAATTCACCACCGATATAGAAAGATAGAGGTGAAAAAGACGCACCTGATCCAACTAGTCAAATGCTCCATCCTTGTTAAGGCATAAATTCACATGCCACGTCCATAATAACATACTGGTGTTGTTCCACCACTAGTCCAAACAACTTCTAATGGCTGTTGAAGGTTATTTTTATCTCTTGGTGTATTTTAAATTATTTTTTTAGATATCATTATTTTAAATATATATTATAAAATATTATAAGTGTTGGGGTCCATCTCGTTGTGTGGTAGGCGTGTGAGTATGAAGCCATCAAAGACTTATATTTTTAGATATGATAAGGTTGAAATTAATACTCCATGATGGGGTTGGATGGATGGGTAGCAATGAGATAAATAGAATTATAATTGTTTGACCTCGATATGAAAATTTTATATGTAGATGTATTTGCTTTCTTATTATGATATTAGTGCTTTTATTTTATTAAGTAAACAATATGATTATATGTGTAACGACTCAATATTTTCACAACCTTTCGAGTCTTGACCCATTGAAATTAGGGTAATATTTTTTTTAACATATTAGCATCATGTTTCCAACCTTTATATCATTTAAGACTTTACTGAAATTTAGATAGAATTTCCTTTAATGTGGACCATTCTCAAGTCATCTACTCCTATATACATAATTATATCACATTCTCAACACTATCCAAACTTCCTGGATCTTTACCAATGACATCGCCAAAACAAGAATAGAATTCATCTATCCTTCCTAATTTTTCATTACACAACTCATATAGAATTATAATACTCATTACAAATAGATTTTTTTTTTGAAAAATCTTTGTATTTTTCCACCTGAGTAGGTCATCCATTACAATTAAACCACTTTTAAAAAAAAATCTTTGTATTTTTTCACCTGGGTTGATCACCCATTATAATGAGACCCCTTTATGAAAAATCTCCGTATTTTTCAAAAAAAAAGAAAAAATAATAAGAGTTGGGGTTTTAACGTTTATTTTTCTTTACAAACTTACTATACAAAGTCAAAAGAAAATGAATTTTCCAAAGCCTTTGCAACCTAAGTATTGTAAAGAGAGGGCAACTGTTGTAACCCAATTTTGGCCCGTTAGCTTTCAGTTTAATTTTAAATGGGGTTTAAAATGTAAAATTAAAAGATTAAAAATTTATTTCGATAAAAAATGTGATTTATCACTTGCGCGAAAACTAAAGACTACAATGTGCTTTTGTCATTTTATCTTTATCTTTAATATAATGATAGTTATCCGCTTTCAAATTTAATTCTTAATCAAATTCAAATTTCAAAGAAAAGAATGAGTTTGATTAAGATTTTGTTTCTTATACATGATGTGACTCTTGTAGTATAAATACATATCTTGATCGGTGTATGCACAAAGAAAAGGAGAGGAGGCCCAATCCATTACAAAAAAAAAAAAACCCTAAGAGCACATCACTCGTAAAAAAAAAAAAAACAAGAACATCATTGTGCATAACCAGCTCATCCTCACAAAAACGAAGCTTGGTGTTTCACCTTCTCCTTCCTGCCATCTTCACCCGCAGACCAAGCTCAAGCCAACAACTCCTCTCAGCAGCAACAGCAGAGTTCGTTACTCCCAGTCACGGTAACAGTAAAGTTTAATCATCATGGTCATAGCAGCAGCGTTGTTTCCTTTTCTGCAACCTAGCAGCGGCGTGCATATCCTTTAAGCAGCACTACCAGCCGCCAACTCCACCTCACAACACAAGCCTCCTATATATCTCCCTGGGATTGAAGACCGTTTTGTTTTCTGCATTTTCTGTTAAACCAAGAGCAACCATAACGCCATCCCTTAACCATAACAGAGTTTGTTTCTTCACCAGCAGTGGAGTTCCTCCTTCTTAATTAGCCGTCACCACCAGCACACAACCATCACCAACCTCAGCCACCGTAGGCGTGCAAGCTGGCAGCAATAGAGAGGTACTTTCATCTCGGCCATAGGTCACTCCTCCTTTCCTCCTCACTAAAAACACTAGACACCTCCATCAGCTACACTCTTGCTCCCCCAGCAGCAACCTTCTTTTAATGAACCGTGACAGTCACCACCGAGAAGATCTTCATCTAGCGAGCAGCTCTGCACCAGACATGAACCGCAACAAGCTGCAACAGGCAACCCTCTCTCCCCGCCGTGCTCATCCAGCCAGCGTCCATTAGCTCTGTCGTGAGAAGCTCTTCTCCACCGGAGTCAGCTTCCTCTCTTCTTCCCGGGACCGCAGCTCCAGTTCGGCAACTCCAGGTGAGTCTCTTCCCCACTTTGCAAATTCAACTCTCTGATATAGTGCGAAGGTAATTATAATTACGTTCGCACTATATATAGCATGCATGAATAATTCACGCATGCATGTATAGTGGCCAAACTGGGTTATTGGTTTGGGCTAAACCCGGTTGGGCCTGTATAGCTGGGTTAGATCCAACCCCCGAAAAAAACTGTTTCTTCTTCATTTAAATTCAAATTTTGCGGATTTATTCACTGGCAGCAGGGTCAGGAACACCGTACTTTGTGGATTGCACAATATTTACCAACGCCAGAGTTAAAAATATTCATAGGTGAATATTTACTAACGTCAGAATCGGAAATATTATAGGATGACCTTAAAAATAGAACAAAGACAAACTCTTAGTAATTTAAGACAAAACCAGTAATGCAATTTGCTTCAGGTTGGACGTTTAAGGGGTGATATTATCTTCCATTTCACGTAATCAGTCTCATACCATATAATTTTTGGTGACCATTTAGGGTTACTAGTGAACATAGTACTAGGTGACAACTTTTTAAACAAGATATTTTTCCTTCAAAGAACAAGATGTCAGATATCTGTTCTTTTTCCAAGAGATTTATTTTTAATCGGTCGTCACGATGTCCGGGTGTACAATAGTATAACTATTTTACACCAAGTGACATAAACAAAATATATGAACTAATTACATACAATATTAATTGAATAAAACTAAAATAGGTTTAATGTCATATTACAACCCCAATAAAAGAGATTAATAATTAAGTTACGAAACATCCTTAATGTTGATTTCATTTATATTACAGAAGGTATTCAATTTATTAAAAAATTACATCATCATCACCTAACCAAAAGAAATGCTAGGTAAGGTCTATTGTTCTATCTGAGTCAGTAATAACCCTAAAAATAATTTATTTTTATAATATTAGAGTATATTGCAATAAATACATATTAAACAAACATATATCATTGATATAAGCAAAACTAATTTCACCAACTTTTTAGTAAATACATCAATTTATGTCATATTCCAATTTAGTACATTTCACTCAATTCTTAATGAACTTTTATTTCATCATAGTGCTTATTTAATTATAGCAATCACATTATGAAAAATTCTTATTCCCAATATGTTAATTCATGCCACAATTTGGTTCATCAAACACATCTAATTTGTATGATTGTGTGTGTATGTGTATCACGATCATATTTGGTTCACACCAGTGTTTTAATTCATAATATGTTTAAATTATGTCACTTTTCATCTCCCAAACATATTTATGTCCTTTCGGCTTCCAAAATACTCAATTTATTCTAACCAAACACTCATGTTCTCTTACCACGTGATTTGCTATTTTAACGTTTTGAACGATTATTTGTCTAGTTTAATCTCTCGTAGTCCATACTTATCATCACTAGGTTTCATCGTTTCAATTTCTTTTTTAACCCAAGTTATGATCCTTCATACTATTTTTGACTCTTTTCCGAAAAGACTTAAGGCTTGCACTTTACCTTGACTTATTATTTCTAATGGAAACTTTCCTAACTTAGTGAGATTTCGATTGAGTTTCTTTTATCCAAAAATCTATCTAAATGTTGTCTTGCCATTTCCTATACCAAACATTTTATAAAATTCCAACGTCATTATCACACGAGTAATTTCATATAATAACCTTATTTTTTATCGCATTTCAGATAATTTGCCAAACATGAATCATTGAAAATCCTAGAAATATTATTATTTTTATTTATCCACAAACATTCTAAACAATTTCATGGTTCAACCATCCCAAATAATTTCATGGTTCAACCATCCTGGACCTTTATTATATCACAATTCAAGAATAGAATTCAACAAAACATTTATGGCATGAACTCAATCACAAATTCTTATTAATCCAACACTCAATGCCATAAGCATAATTTACCACTTCTATTTAACAGTTGGGTTTCACCCAAGATTTTGTTAACAATTCAACCAGTCGTTCATCAGGCAATAACAACTCCATACAAATCCATTTAAACTGAATTACATATTCCATTCATCAAATAAATTGATGTCACTAGTCCATTTTCAGGCACTAGTCTCATTACTAGGTAACTAGTTCAACAACATAGCCCATTATTGGGCACTAGCCCTATTACCAAATAACTAGTTTCGCAACATAGCCCATCATCGGGCAATAGCTCTATTATCGGGTAACTAGTTCCACAACATAGCCCATCACCAGGCACTAGACCCATTTTCGAGTAACCAGTTCTATAACATAGCCTATCACCAGGCAATAGCCTCATTTTCAGGTAACTAATTCCATAACATAGCCCATCACCGGGCACTAGCCCTATTGCTGGGTAACTAGTTCCACAACATAGCTCATCACCGGGTATGAATCTCACAATAATATCCATTTATCGGCCGACTGGCTTTCTAACATGTTAGTTATTTTATTGTTCTCGTCAACCATATATTTCTGACATTGACTTTTTCTTTCTCGATGTCATGGTCAAACACGAATTACACGTGATTATTGCTGTTATGATCGATAATAGTTCTTATATAGAATTTTTTATCATTATGGTCAAATACAAATTAAACATGATTATCACCGTTACGATTGATAATAGTTCATACATAAAAATTTATGTTGTTGTGGTTGAAAGTCAATTATAAGTAATTTACCGTTGTTACGGTCAATCACAATTTATAACATACCATTAGTTTTTCACCTATGCATTTAATTACAACACATACCAATTTCTGTGTTGAAGGCATACGGCTTTAATTAATAATACAAATACACAACACAATCAACTAACCATCATAAATTTAACAAATTCCAAACTACGTTTAATTAGATAAATAGAGTAAATCTCTTATCTTAACTTTTACTGTCCAAGTTCTCAAGAAGTTGAGTCTTGTTGTGCCTGCTTCTCCTACAATTCCACATAACAATTATTATCACTCACATATTCCAATTTGAATTTCATCAGTATTATTTTCCATACAACACATCCAAACAAGTTCGCAACCAATTTATATTATACATTTACACATAATTCCTTAATCCTCTACATATAACCATTCCAATAATTATCTTTTCACTCATACATACAATTTTCTTGACATGCCTTACAATATGTTTTATAATTTATACTTTGAAATATTTAACATTTATAGAAATTTAATAAATTCTTTGAAATGTTAGCTTAAAAGACTTGAATTTAAAAAGTTAAAAACAAAGTGACCGTTTTTAATCACTAAGTGATATTTAATTTTAGATAATAAAAATCAAACAAATTTTGCAAAATTCTCTATTTATAATAACGTTTGGTGAGATATTTTCAATATCATCACATGCATGGTCAGATGTTTTTTTTTTTTTTGTAAAATTAAGTTACTAATCACAAATAATAAGTAAAAGGTGTTTTTTTATATATAAATGATATTAAATTCTTGAATTCTATGTCACTTAAAGTTGGCTTGAATAAAATGGATTAATGACATGTTTTGTATCTCTATTTATATTTATCTATAAAATTTGTTTTTATATAATTTTTTAGTATAAATAGCTTAATCTATCAATTATGTCAATTTAAATAGAAAATTTTAAAGAATTAGATATTAAATATGAATATAATAAATATTATAGATATAATTAAGAAATTAATGATATATTAAAGACTTGAGTAATTATAAAACAATAAAATAATAAATTGAGTCATAAATGATTTTTTTAATGGATTATAGCCTTTTATTTTTGTTATTGGTGTGACACGAGTTTGTATTGTAAGTGACCACTTTATATTTGGAAATGTAAAAAAAAAAACACAATTTATACATAAACTAGCATATTAGCACACACTTTACAACGAATCAATAAAAATTTTTATTTTACATGTAAAAAAAATATAAAGCTTGATTTTAAGTGTCTTGAGTCTGGCTGCGGAGCTAGACCCAATATCTTTGGGTCTGGCAGCAGAACCAGACCCAATAGCATTGGGTCTGTGGCCAAACTAGAGTCAATATTTTTGGGTCTAGCTCCTTGGGTCTGTCATCACATCAAAATAATACAAAAACATAAAAAATATTAATTTGAAGTAAAAATAAAAAAAAATTTCTTTTTAAAAGCATTTTTGAAATGCAAAAACAAACATGCTTTAAAAGAAAATTCAACCCAACCTCAAATGACAAAACATTATCATCACCTAACTTTTATACAATTTAAAAAAAGTCATATCAATTTATTTTCTCTTTACAATATAAAAAAAGTTCAATAAGAGAAAAGAAAAAAAATTGGAAATATCTTAAAAGAAAAAAAATTAAAGGAAAAGAAATTAGTTGCCGGTGTATTGAGCACTTCTATGCTATGCGCTATTCATGGTGCTACTGTAGAAAATGTTTTATTTGAAGATGGTGATGGTATAAATACATTCCGTGCTTTTAACCCATCTCAAACATTTTGACATTTTAAAAAAAAAATTTGACCCGCTGCGGAGTGTGGGCTAATATGCTAGCTATTATATTATTACTTAATGGTTATTTTTTAAAATAGTTTTTTTAAAAATATATATTGAGATAATATTTTTTTTATTTTTTAACATTGATTTTTTATATCATCACATCAAAATAATACACAAATATAAAAAAATATTAATTTGAATTAAAAAAATAAAAAAAAAATCAATTTTTTTAAAGCATTTTTAACGCAAAAACAGACATGCTTTAATAAGAAAATTCGACCCAACCTGAAATGAAAAAAAAATTATCATTACCCAACTTTTGTATAATATATAAAAAAGTTCTATCAATTTATTTTCTTTTTATTGTATGAAAAAAATGAAATGAGTGAAAAGAAAAGAAAATCTAAGAAGACAAAAAAAAATGGAAATATCTAGCGGCCCAACCAGATCCAACAATATTTTTTGACTAATAAACAGAAAAGACAATGCATTCTAGATGCTAAAGTGTCGTCCATAATGTAAATACTATATTTATAGTGTGGTAAAAAATGCATTGAGTTAATGTTTACAGAAAATATACAGTGTTTTTTTTACATTTTTTAAAGTATAGTATAATATGATAATCAAAATAATATTTCAAAAAATAAAAGTAAATGAAAAATGTTATTAAAGGAAATCAAACAAAAAATGAAATAAATTAACATTTATAAAATCCAAAAACTAATAAATTTTCTTTTAATCACAACCATTGATTAGCACCGGCTAAAACATAACATCATGCTGTTGTGACCAGCTTCCATAACCCACCACCTCACATCACGTTGACACCACCCTAGACACCATAGTTCCCACACGAATCGCAAATCATTCCATTGTGAACCACCCAAGACCACGCCACCATTACCAACCATGATATAAGACTTGGCCTTATATAGCCTAAATCACAATTTCTAACCAGCTCTGTAAGCACTTTCCCTGTTGCATGAAAGGTTTTCGACAATTTGTCCCAATAAAACACACAATTAAAAAGAAGACATCTCTCTCTCTCTCTCTCTCACAAAAAAAAAACAGCAGAAAACTTGAGTTGAATTTGCTACTAATAAATCAAGCTCTGAATGTGGTCATCAGCTATGATGGTTCGGTGAATTAATGATAATAATAATAATGTTGGGTATAGCAGCTTCAATAAGAGGAGGCGTGGGCATTGGTCGCCGGCTTAGCTTCGCTATCAGAAAGTGTGTTTTCTTCTCTTCTCTTCTCTTCTCTTCTCCTCTCCTTTGCATTATGTTTTTTCTTTAATAATTATGTTTTTTTTTGTTCTCTGTGACTGCCATTTATTTATGCAGGGAATCTTTAACTTGGTACCGTAATCTACTAATTCAAAACCAGTCGGACAGTTTTAATCACACACCATCTGTTGTATGCTGTTTTTTATGGGCACAAAGACCTGGTGTTGTTCTTGAAAATTTTGCAAGGCATATGAGCACTGCATCATTGGAGCTGAGGACAGACAATGATTTTGTTAGATTTTCGATTACTAAAGATGGGTATTCAGCAAAAGAGAAGAAAAGTATGAAAAAGGTGCCCAGATATGTTAAAATGTCTAAAAAGGCGAAACTTAATGAACTCCGGTTCTATCGCCTCAAGGCCAAAAAGAAAATGAATTCTCCTAATCCTGAAGTTAGGATTAGATATAAACTTGAAAAGGTTGGACCATTTTTTTATTTTACTTTTTTTCAAGCTGGGCTTGCATGTTCTTAAATTTTGTTTTTTGGCTCAGGCCAAAAGGAAGGAAGCATGGTTGATTGAAAAGCTCAGGAAACTTGAAGTCCCCAAAACCCCAGGTGAAGCATATGATCCTGAAATATTAACAGAAGAGGAGAAGCATTACCTCAAGCGTACTGGCGAGAAGAAGAAAAACTACGTTCCAGTTGGCCGACGAGGGGTTTTTGGAGGCGTTGTTCTCAATATGCATCTTCATTGGAAGAAGCACGAAACCGTCAAGGTTACTTGCAAACCTTGCAAGCCAGGCCAAATTGATGAATATGCTGAAGAGCTTGCTCGACTTAGCAAAGGGATCGCTATTGACATAAGACCTGACAACACCATTATTTTCTACAGGGGAAAGAACTATGTGCAGCCAAAAATCATGTCCCCTCCAGATACCCTATCTAAAGATAAAGTGAGTTTGCCTAGTTTTTTTTTTTTTACCTTTGAAATATCAGTTGAATTAGCATATTGTTTCAATTGAAAATATAGCTCAGAGTGAAGTTCCCGAAATCCACCCCAATTTCCCAGGTTCACTACCGTGGCTGTTTTTATGAACTTGGAACAGGTTTTTTTTTTCCTCTTCTTTTCTGCTGGTTTCGCTAAATGCCTTCTTGATAAATACATATTTTCAGGACTGTTCATTGCTTAAATAGTTTCAATATTCTGGTAGGATATGAACTTCAAAAATTTTGTGGAGGAGCTAATAGTTCGAAGCTTCAGTTTTCTAAATTTTTTGTTTGATAGGAAAGCAATAATAGATCACTAACTTTCTTGTGAATTTTTTTCTGTTAATGGGCACATTTTATGCCTAAAAGATATTGGTAGAAGATTGTCCACTCTGGTTTTTATTCCTGAGGGACTTTTGTTGTACAGCTATGTTGCTATAATTTCTTATCTTTTTTTCTGTTTTAGAGCTCAATGTTTTCTCTGCATCTTGCTCTCTTTTTCTTTCTTTCTGGTTCAGTATTTTCAACGACTCACTGAAATTGAAAACTATTTGGTAGACGAGGACACAGTTTGCAATCTTCAAGGTGTGAGGGGATTATGGGTTGGCAAGCTAGTACTCTTACCAGGCTTTTTCTCTTGATGTTGTTATGGAAATACTAGTCTTTGTAGTCATGTGAAGGTAAGCGTGGGAGGATTCGATTTTCAGAAGTTTGCCAACAACTCAAATTTCAGAAGGTTGTAGTTTGCATTAGGTGAGACTTTTAAAAGGTTTTGGCTTATTATGGTGGGATAGACTGATGCAACTGTCATTCTCTTACGAGGAAAGTATTTTCAGCTCTGACACAACATTTCCTGAGGAAATACTAGTCTTTGTAGGCATGCGGCGGTGAAGGTGAGCATGGGAGGATTCGGTTTTCAGAAGGTTGCAAACAACTGAAATTTCAGAAGGTTGTAGGTTGCATTAGGTGAGACTTTTAAAAGGTTTTGGCTTATTATGGTGGGATAGACTGATGCAATTGTCATTCTCTTATGGGGAAAGTATTTTCAGCTTTGACACAACATTTCCTGAGGAAATACTAGTCTTTGTAGGCATGTGGTGAAGGTTAGTGTGGGAGGATTTGATTTTCAGAAGGTTGCAAACAATTCAAATTTCAGAAGGTTGTAGTTTGCATTAGGTGAGACTTTTAAAAGGTTTTGGCTTATTATGGTGGGATAGACTGATGCAACTGTCATTCTCTTATGGGGAAAGTATTTTCAGCGTTCACACAACATTTCCCGAGGAACGTCTCATCAGGGCTTTGCCTTTTCATTCTTTTTGGTTTTTTTTGCCCCAAAATCTCAATGAACCGGGAGGAATCAAGTTTTTGTTATTTTGAATGGTTTGGATAACTGAACAGCACTTGAATGGCTTAATCTGTTATAGTGATCCAAGCATAGGAAGTGAATTGATGAAAATTCTTGATCCCTTGCCAAGGGGAAAAGGCCTGTGCTGTAGGTGGCAGCATATTATTTGGTCAGGTTATTTTGTTAGTAGCGACAACACATTTGACATAGCATCATTGTGTATTTAGGAGGTCGTTCCTTGAAAGGGAATTTAGTGTATAGTTCATGTATGGTTTTTGAATCATCTGGAATTTTGTATTTGACTAAATCTCTTTGTTTAAAAATTCTCGAAGATAGTCTATAAGCCAACCATTTAGTTTTATATTTTTTTAATTTTTTTTTCTGGAAAATATGTACTGTTGGCCATCGGAAATCACGGTTAATTTTAACTCATCTTCTTAATAAAGTTAGCAATGTCTTTTTTCATGGTTACATGAATCAATTCTTGGTAATAAAGATTATTTGTTGGCTTGTTGACCACCCATTAATCCTGTGCAGTGAAGGTCTAGGTATTACTTTATCTTGTTAATACTCAATTACTGGCGTTATAGTGGTTTTCCTTTTGAAAATTGCAGGCCCTGGAAAAATATAGGTACGAGCAGTCACTTGAGCATACAAGTCAGTTCATTGAGAAATTGGAGAAAGAGCTTGAAAATTATCAGGAGCATGTTGTTCGTTACAAGAATAGGAAAGAAGCTGCAGTAGACAGTACGATTGCTGATGTATGAAAACAAAGATCTGATAATCTTTTGAAAGTTTTCTGGAGTCAAAGAACTTATGTCAAAGAAAAAAGAAAGACTAATATGTGCAAACCAAATAAATGAAAAACTGCAATAGGAGCCCTTTTGGTTGACAAAGGCTTTTGTTCATGATATTTGTCGTTTTAGAGATGCCTATTTCTTTGTTTTGCAGGATGGACTCTCTCAAATAACAAATCAAAGTTGACTGTTTTACATTAAGGGGATGGCTCCTTCTGCTGATTACGAGACGGAATTTTGCTTCATGGAACAGATCAGACATGGTAAAGATTTCATCAACTTACTTGAGCAGGTAGAGCTTTTCATTATAAAAACCATTTGTATATCTTTTCTATGCAAGATTGGGTGCTTCTCTACCATCATTGAAGTCCTCTTATCAGCTCTGTTATCTCCTTTTCATTTCCGATCAAAAGGGGATTGATTCAATGATACTGCCATCTATATTCATGTTCTTGTTTTCTGGAATTTAACTTGGTAGGCATCTATGAACCATGAAGTTTGGCCCTCATTTCTGTTTTTATATTTTGTTTGATGTCTATGGTAGCTGGTTTTTCTTCAGTTTTCTTCCTTGTATAATTTCTGATAGTTGGTTTTTTAAGGATTTTGACATGCCCATTAATCTTTTTTGTAAATCAGAAACAAAAAATAGAAGATGACCAACTGTAATGCAAATTTGAGAGGAGCAGATGAGAAAGAGAGTAGCTGTACAAAACGAGCATCCTTTTTAAGAGAGTAGCTTACCGTAATTTCTCCCATGTTCAGTAAGCCAGTAACGTTAGAGGACCCCTAATTTATCTACTGGGTACTTTCATTTCCCCCATTTTTATTTTAAAGGGAAAAATCTCAATTTAGTGCCTAATTTTGAGTGACAAAACAGGTTCCTAATGTTCCAGACATTTGTCTACTGGGTACTTTCATTAGATCAGTGTTTGTTTTTTTGTTGCTATAAAACGCCGATGTCTGAAACATTTTAGATATAGCTGCTAAAATGTTTAGTTTTAGGACTGAATTGAGAATTGGATAATATGTTAGAGACTAATTTGAAATTTCACCTATTTTTCATCAAACGGTGGAGGAGCTGACTTGCATATGTGAACTAGCTAGACCCAACAAAATATTATAATAAGAAAAACACACTAAAAATTTCGTTTCATTTTTTTTTAATTAACGTGAATGTCCGGGTCAGCTTGTATGTACCTCGACTAATTTCATGGACCCTAAAGTTAACGACCATGTAAATCTTTAATGACTTTGGCCTTGAGGTTTGTGGAACTCGAATTAGTAACCTTTAAAGAGTAAATCTAGAGTCTGACCAGTTGAGTTATATTTCTTAGAGTTAATTTAATTCCATCTTAAAATCAGCAGTATTTGTGATCTTTTTGTAGTCATGCTTGGCATTTCTATGTAAAATCATCTTTAGCATTCTATATATTAATTCATTTTATTAAAAAATTCACGCTTGGCATTTCTATGTAAAATCATCTTTAGCGTTATATAGATTAATTCATTTTATTGAAAAATTATATATCAGCAGGAACTTTGTAACTCTGTAAAAGTCAACAAAAAAATATTTTATTAATTCCAAGACTATTATTATTTTTTATTTAATGATTAAAAAGTTTTTATATTAAATATTACAATTTTATCATTAAATTAAGAAAAAAATTACTCCATTTTACACTTTCCTTGAGCTTTATGAGTTCATAAGACACCTATATGATGCAAAATAATAATAATAATAATAATTTATTATTATATTTCATTTAATAACTAAAAAATTAATGATGCATCAAATTAATAATAAAAACACTAGTTAAAGTTATCATTGCACTTTTTTTTCTTCTGCACTAGGATTAAAAGTTTGTCTCACCATCAAAGCAATCATCCCAGCCACAATACCAATACAACATCTTTTGGAAAATGGTCACCATTGAAATAATTTTGATTCACATAGGACATATTTATTCCTCTCTCTTTCCTCTTTGCTTTGCTGAACTTCGTTTTCTAACGAAGCAGATTTTATTTCAAACAAAACTTTTAGCTGGACAAAACTGTTCAAAATAGACTTTGCTTTCTATTCTTGATTAAACAAATCTGTAGCATTTGAAATCACAGATTTATCAAAAGCAGAACTACATTTCCCATTTATAAAAAAAAAAAAAAAATACTTCAACATAAGCGTAAATCTATAGGAAATAAATGGGTTTTTAAAATTAAACATAAGATAAATGGATCAATAAACAAGTACAAGACTCATTTAAGGGTAAAAAGCTATACCTAAAAAGAGGGAATAAATTAAGAGGACATATTCTCTCCTGTGGTGAGATTTGTTTTCATTCATTTTATTCTTGCTATTATCGCCCATTTGAATTGGGAGTTACTCCATGAATATAAAGACTGCATTTTCTAATAGATACTGTATTTTTTAATAGATAACTAGATGAAGAGATTTATATGGATCAACCAAAAGGTTTTATTGTAGAAGGAAAAGAACATAAAGTTTTTAGCCTCAAATGTTTTATCTATGG
>Ga0307507_10006120_pt1 | contig 18856 bp, 19 predicted proteins | sample 7_EM_MG_FD_207223 | JGI IMG/M metagenome (GOLD analysis project Ga0307507, IMG submission 207223) | Populus trichocarpa ectomycorrhiza microbial communities from riparian zone in the Pacific Northwest, United States - 7_EM | ecosystem: Host-associated > Plants > Roots > Unclassified | place... | reverse complement strand
AATAAACTTAGCTGAGTAGCTGAGCGGGTTAACAACACTAGTTAATGAGACCCGGGAAGTTCAGCTCGCTCAACCCATACCGCATCAAGGAGACACTATTCCTTCTCGGTATGTTTTCCCTCTGGCCGCAGAGATTGGGGGTCTGGCGGAGGTAGCAAATTTTTACGGTACCGGTAGTTGTCTGATGAGAATTATCATTATTATTTGATGTGCTCGCAAGATTACACGGGGCTATGTTTGAATTAAGTATCGAGGCAAAAAAAAAGCCGGCGGGCCCCGTAGAACTATACACAGTATCTCTAGCAAGAGGACATTCGGGGTTGGCTTGTGGGATACGGTATTTGTATTTGTGCTGTCGAAGAACTGGCCATCGCCAGGATTCCTTTGAAGGAGTTTATTTATGTCAGAATACCGCGCCAGACGCTTTGGAGGTTTAATTTGGAGTACTACAGTAGTAGTCCTCTGTGTACGTACCACATGGGACCGGAACTCGTGACTGCCAAAGTGCACCCTTAAGTCGGTCTCGATTAATCAGTTGGTGTTTGTGGATCATCAATTTGAATCCCACATCCCAAGGGCATCACGATGGACGACTCCCCCCAGACATCAAGAACATATTCCCCAAATCTCAGGTGGCCATATCTCCACAGTAATAGACTGCTGCTGAGAACGATTACTCATAAGTTATATTCCTCTGTCTTTCCCTAGAGCTGGTAGAGCATGGCGGCTAGCCCTCCCATCTGAGCGCCAACAGTCTACAGGGTGGCGGGTATTATAGATATTAATTCTTGCGGTACCAATATCTTAGCTGCTCTAGCCCCTATGCTATAGTGCTAGTATGATTTGGCGGAGGGCTGAACCTGAAAGATCTCAAAGTACCGTAGCTAATAAAGCTTTGCTACCGGGTTAGAGGAGGGACTCAAAACAACTCTTTTAGCGAGATTCTGTACCATCGTGCGCTAGTGCGGTGCGTAATCTCTGGACATCTATGCCAAGAGAAACATCGGTGTATACTCCTTTGCATGGGTTTGGGCTACAAGAATCCCTATCCTTACTCCGCCTAGCTTTCTAACTATGTGAAATCCTTCGGCGGATCTTGAAAAGAATTTGGATGACAGAAATCAAAATGTTGGCCTAAGATAGGAAGGTCTGAAATTCCCTTCGGTGAGGCTAGCTGTTCTCAGTTGTTTCTCCTTCTATATAATGCAATGTTGTATCTGCACGAAGTTAACTAAGCTCTTAGTTTACAGGATAATAAGATTTCTGTAGTACAACTATCATTCATCCCGGTCGAACCCTTGCTGCCCCTCTAGCAACATGATGCGAGCGATGGGGCGGAATCTCGCTATTGGTCAAAAAAACGAGGAAACCACGTTTGAAAAGTCAAGATTTTTGGACTGGGGTGTTGAGGTTGTGAGTTCCGGTGTTGTGTGCGTCGACACAAGCCGTTTTAAGATCGGTTTTATTGGCTTTTCGTGCGCAAACCATTCCTCGTATTAGTACAATCCCCCGAGCTCTCAAACCGTTATTTGTGGCACCCTCCGTGCATTGTGCATCGACCACAGGCAATATCAGCCCTCAGAATATCGAAGGGGGCGATAGATGAGTACCTTACCCGGATTTCTAGTACTTGTATGATATAGTCTTCAACGGGGCATGACGAAAGCAGCCGGGTGAAGTGCGGGGTTAGTAGTAGGTATTTCTTTTACCCGTGGAAAATTCTGAGATTCGCCATCTTTGGAAGGCCTCCAAACCCTGGATGCAGAGACAAAAACTCTTGAAACGGACTTACCTATGTTTGTCGTCTGCCGTAGACCGGTTGAAGATTGTAGTTATGGTGCAAGAAGGTGAGAAGGGTGAGTTCGTGAATCTTGTTCACACTATAAGAAACTCACTAGCCATGAATGCCAATACTGCTAATGTTACGTGTGAATGCGAATTCTGATTACGGTGTGAATAGGTGTGACGAACTCACCTCTAGCTTATTGGCGCTATATAATGGGTGGAGCGGATAGCTATTACTACTTATTCTCTGTTATCTTGCGTCGCCCACTACCCCAATCATGAGGTGGGTTATGGAGGAAGTCGAAAACCACCCTCTCAATACCAGGTGAATGGTTGAATTTGATAACTTGATATCGGGATACTTTTACTATTTCTTTCGGGCCCTTGCTCCCTGTGCTGTGTCTATATCTTTTAGCTGGTAAGGCAAAGTGTGTGGGGTAGCTAATAAAGTGAGCGATTTGTCCTTGTATCACACCTCAAGCTAGCTATAACGCAGGGGAAGAGTCTAGAATTCTGGGGTTGGGCATTATCGTAGGCTACATCTGTCACGATCAATAAGCCAATTTATTCGCTTTACTTTGACCGAACTTACCGTCACTTCCCCGGAACACCCTAATTCTAGGATTGTAGGGCTAGAGTGATAAACTATGACGTTTACTTCGCACAAGACTCCCTAGGACTCCTTACTCCAGGGTCTCTTGTGTTACTGAGAAGTCATAACTATCTTTGGAGGGCCTGAGATCCAAAGCAGCATCGGGTAATCGAAAATGAAGCAAAAAGGGGGAGATCTTTTTGAGGATCGGGTCGGTTCTGTGTCACATGTAAAAGAGGCTATTCTTCCTTGGAAGTTCCTGGACGGCAATATCTGCGCCGTGCTTGATAAGTGAGTAGTTGAAAGTATGTAAGCTCGGGGATTGAGTTTTGGCGGTCGGGTGGTTGGGTAAATGTGACTGGGGATGATAGGGTGAATATGGGGGAATTGTACTGTACTATTCCTCTTTGCTCGGAGGGTCGAAGCATATTTTATTTTTTTGAATAATACTGTACTGCCTAGATTGATGCAAAAGGGCCAAATTTTGGTGGTATCATACCGGTCCTTTTTAAAAGGCCTAGACATCACCACTACCGTTGTCGTTTGTGGAGCTTCTGGTTAAAGCGCTGATTGACTGGGTGTTTGGCCGTTTGCGGAACCCTGAATTTCTGCCGATAATTTTCTACTTTCCTTCTCGAAGGGCTTCTTAAATAGGGGGTCATGAATTTTGTCTTGTCACGCGGTATATCGGCTATTAAAGAGTATGCTGGGTGCTTATTGTAAAAACAACTGACCCTACCCTGCGCGGACGCGCGGAATGTTTAATAAACAGTGTAGCTGGCGGTTGCGGGGGCAGAAAGAATACCGGTACGGTAGTCTAGGAAATGATGGAGACGCTGCTATATTGCTAAAAGATTGGAGGCGCATTTTTGAGGTGTAGAGCCGCTAAAGTTGAAGCTGCGGATCGCCATTGGCAAACGGTGAAGCATTGGCTTTCCTTCACTACCGGTAGCTAGTAACCTTACTGATGATGCTATTGTCGTCTCATTTAGAGGGCTTTTGCAGAGCATGCTCTAGGGATAAGGATAATGCGGGCCAAAAAGCCTAGATTTGGCGGCTATCTAAGCCAAGTAAGATATTGTGGTATTTGTGCTCTCTTCTAGAATCTAGTGCACGTGAAGCAATATTTCTAATTTATTAATTTGTTGGGATTTTGTTCTGTCGGGTTGTGCTTGTTCGGTTTGGAACCATCCCGTATGCATAGAAGGCGCCACTCAAGACGTGAGATCTGATTGAGATAGTACACGAGGTTTTCGGCAAGATCTCGTGAAATTTACTACCGGTATTAGATTGTCAACGGGAATCAGCCCGTCTGCCAAGGGTAGGTTTAGTTTGACAAGTTGGGAGAGTTGCGAATGCCAATTAATGAGATCCAACATCTCCTGAGGGCTCATCTTATGCTGTTCCGGGGAAACTCTAACACTTCTCCTCATGAGCTTTTGTCTCTGAATCCAGAGATTACAGGGTTGCCGGGGGTAGTGGGTTCACGAGATTTTATAGTGCTCGAGTATTAGAACCGCATGGCTTGTTTGTCATAGGGATCCGGCGGTTTTTGCGGTCCGAACTGCCGTCAAGAGGAGTTTGCTTTTGTCCTGTGGAACTTCGGTTCCTTCCGCAAGGATTGAGCGGAAACACAGAAACCCCCCAAATTTTTACCCTGTTTAGGATTATGACCTCTAGTAGAACGTTATTTCAATGGTGAGGGTCTGCTCTAAACAAAATTTCACCATCTCTAGTCTCAATTGAGTTAACAATTCTCAAACAATCAGGGCTCAGCAAAATCAAATCCCGCTTCCAACCACCCTATCAGAAAGGGTCCACCTTTTTGCCTCCCGTAGTTTCGCCCCTTACGAGTGGAGCCTCCGACTACCGTAAGTACTCGTACAGTATCATACTAACTCATCATAGTAGTGCCGGTACAGGTATCGTGCCTGGATCTGGTATAGAGTATCTGGGAATGAACCAGGGTTTTGTCTCCCTAGCTAGGGGGTTGTGTGGTGCAGTAGTAGCGGTATTTTTAGATACCTATTGCTGACTGCGAGCATAAAATCTAGGCTAAAATCAAATCCTGCTACTTTCCCTGCATTCTTCTTGAAATTTGTGCTTTTTCAACACCAGATTTTTGCGCTTAGCCCCTCAAGACTACGGAAACTATCCTTACCTGAGTATAGCATCTTCCGATGAGGCCATGGAGTTTAGAAGGCTGGACTCCCCATCCTACTCCCTCACCTTATATGAAGTAGAAGAGGAAATAGAGAGATGCTCAATGTTTTTAGACCAGTGAATGCTATGATGATGCTGGAGCACCTCTGCCTCTTCGGACCGCGGAGGGAATCTTGAATCATAAGACACTGTCCGACCTCAATTCGCGCTCTTTTTCGCAGCAACCATTATCTTGAGCATGGCCTACCAAACCCAAATGCTCACAATTAACATACAAGATCTCGATCAGATTGCACATGAACTGCACACTGGGAGAAACAGGCTATACAAGTACCCTAGCACTGCTGTAGTACGACCACCTGACTTATGTGATGGATTTTCCTGTGAGATTTGAGGCTTTTCCTTTTGCTAGAGGATCTAGTCTGATATCTTACTGTAGGTTGTCACTGTACCGACTGGTTATGATTGATGATTTTGAAATTCTCTTGTTTATTTGTTTTATATTGGAGATGTTTGAGGTTTCTTTTGTTTTGGGGGTTTCTGGGCCATACCTTAGGGTGCTTGCCATGGATTTTCCTTATTACGAGTGGATTGGGGGATTTAACAAAAAAACGAATGCCAGGTAAGAAGAACTAAAGGCTTGCTAGGACTCCCTCGTCGCCTCCGCTCACCGCCCCCTGGTATTCTAACGTCAATCATTTGCCTTTATCTTCACATCTTTCCAGGATGGAAGCAAACCCTTTCGCAAAGGATGTTGGGCGGGGCCCTGGATCATGGAACTTGAACGCGCTTATGGTGCGTTGGATCCACTAACTCACCCTTTTCCGTTTTGTCCTTGGTTTCCTAATCTTTCTCAGAATATGCCCTAGTGGTACAGTACATCTACTATAATACCCCACACATTCTGGGAAAGAATGAGGGCCATTTTTCCTATTGCTTCGTTTACGGTATTAGCACCGCACCACCCCACTATTTCCCTACGTATAGGGCAACTAGTAAGGGTCAAAGAACGATGTAGAGAAAAAAAGGGAGGGAGGGAGGGAGGGAGGGGAGGGGAGTTACTGGTGGCGCTTGCACAGATCTCTACAAAGTACCTACCACACAAGCACCGACTCACCTGCATAGATTCGCTGGTCTTTTTCATTTGCCTCCCGAGTAAGCTATTTAGCAAGGAACGTCTGATGTCGTACTAGAGCTGTTGAATTTTGCCTAGAATACTGAAATTTACCGAGACGATGGGAGCTACACTGGTATAGCGGCAGACATGGGTTTCTCCTTATGGCATAGCGTGTTGTAGATTTCCCCACCGCACCACCGAACGATAGCCAGAATAGTAGGTGACAGTTATTTGATAGCAAAACTAGGGCAGGGGGGAAGGATTCTACTTTTCCCATGCGTCCGGTGGTTTATAAGGAGGGGGTTTTCCCGCCCACTTTCTCTCCGCTGTTCGACTGCCTCTGTTTCCACCCTCCTCCATACCCGTCGCGAAGGAGACAAACAGTTGCCCGACATGTCGGAGGCAAAAACAACCGCCGACGTATCCATTTACCAGCCCGGCCAAGGAAAGAGGGAGGCTGTTGAAAATGTATCACTCGCCGATGCTTTAGCCCAGGCCAAGCCCAATCCATGGACTAGGAGGATGTTCAAGCTTTACTTCTTCCTGCTTATTGCTTTCCTGAATTCTTGTATCAATGGATATGATGGCTCATTGATGGGAGGCATCAACGCGATGAAGACATATCAAAGGTGAGTTAACTGGCCACTGAGTCACGACTGAGATATCGGCTGATTCTTCGGCAGCTATTTCAATATGAAAGAGGTTGGAAGTAGTACCGGACTAGTATTCTCCATCTACACAATCGGCAACATCGTTGGATCATTTTTCTGTGGTCCATTCACAGATTGGTGGGGCCGAAGATGGGGTATGTTCATTGGCGCCAGTATCATTATTCTCGGGACGTGTATTCAAGCTCCCTCCACCAGCAGGGCCATGTTCATTGGGGGCCGTTTCATTCTTGGTTTCGGTGTTGCTACTTGCGCTACTGCTGTGAGCCTTCCTACCATGCATCTGTCGAGCCACAAAGACTAAGAACTTCTAAGGGTCCCTCATATGTTGCCGAGATGGCCCATCCCGCTTGGCGGGGGACCATTACCGGGATGTACAACACGTTTTGGTTTGTTGGTGGTGTCCCAGCGTCATGGGTTCTTTGGGGAACTGAGGGTGTGTTTTGCTTAGTACGCCAATAAAAATAGTGGTTCTAATTGCTAACTGTGTCTCAAGGCATCAAGAGCGATATCTCGTGGAGACTTCCCATCTGGCTTCAAGCCCTTGCTTCTGGTGGTGTTATCCTTGGTTGTCTCTTCTGTCCTGAGACCCCCCGGTGGCTGATCTCCAACGACCGCCATGAGGAGGCCCTCAAGGTCATGGCCGAGTTCCACGGGGAGGGCGACCGCAATTCACCAATTGTCCAGCTGACATACAAGGAAATGGCTCAGGAAATCGCAACTAAGGGGTCTGATAAGCGCTGGTGGGACTACAGAGATCTCTTCAACTCAAGAAATTCATGGTGGCGTATGTCTTGTGTTATCGGTATGGCTTTCTTCGGGCAATGGGCTGGTAACGGCGCAATCTCCTACTTCATGCCTGTACTTCTCAAGGCTGTCGGTGTCGAGAATCCTAAAACTCAATTAGTATGCCCCCACGCTCCTACAATCGGAAGCCCAAATCTAATAATCTTCATAGCTCTACAATGCCATACTGAGCGCCATCTCCTTTGTTATGTCCACAATCGGCGCCCGCTTCACTGACCATCTCGGTCGTCGCCCCGTCTTGTTGATTGCTACATCTCTCTTCGTTATTGAATGGTCCATTGTCACTGCATTGACTGCCACTTACGGACACTCGGACAACACCAATGTGAACGGATCTCGTGCGGCTATCGCCTTCATCTACCTCTTCGGTATAACCTATTCATTTGCCTACACTCCCCTTCAAGCCCTCTATCCGGTCGAGTGTCTCACATTTGAGACCCGCGCCAAGGGTATGGGAATGTATAACTTATTCGTCAACATTGCTGCTTTTTTGTAAGTCTATACATTCTACAAACTCCTCTATTAAAATGCATTGCTAAAAGGCCTTACAGCAATACTTACGCTATCCCCGTCGCCTGGGAGCGTGTCCAATGGCGATTTTATTACTTATACATCACCTGGAATATTTTCCAGGTCATTTTCATCTACTTCTTCTTTGTCGAGACCAAGGGCCGAACCCTCGAAGAGATCAACGAGATCTTCGACGCCCCCTACCCCAAGAAGAAGTCGTTAGAGAAGCATGTTGTTGTTATCACCGAGCATGGTGCTGCGGAAAAGTACTTGGGGTTAGGAACCCCCGAGGAAACGTATGCGTAGTGCTTTTAGGTTTTAATTTCTTTTTGTCAAGTGTAGCTCGTATTAGGGTAATTTATATTGAAGTTTTTTTTTTCCCTCTCAGACAAGTGACCAGTCCAGTTTCCTGATATGATTCGATGCTATCCAAGAAATGGGACCTGAGGCTCGGGTATGCTGGCCGTGTCTTTTGGGGTTTGTTGATCCTTTGCGTTGCTAGAATTCATGCGATCTTAACCATACTCACTATGACTGATTATACTAAACCGGCCGGAATAAAGGTAGACGCTCCATTCATACCATATTTCCCCCAGCCAATGTACCCCACCAACTTGTCTCACCGGGCTTACCCACGCCAAGCAAGTCGTATTCGAACAAGAATTCCAATTACGCCAAAATCAAGAGCACTTCTGTCAAACCTACGGTCTTTTCTCCGGCGCTGATCTTCTCCCACACTACTTCCCTCTCCCCCTCGTATGCCACGCGAGGTGGCAATGGCCCAGGGAATATGGTAACTGTCAGCGAGAAACTGCACTCCCAGAATTACCCATCGCCCCCCGTTTTTGTGTCACCTATATTATTGGATTCGGAGGGTTCGTCTTCTGTCCCATTCGCCGGCTATCCTCCCCCCGATCAGTGCTTTTTACTCTCACCCCCTGAACGGTTTGTCGGATTCGACAGAACCCCAGATTCAGCCACCCGGTAGCTTGACCCTAACTAGGGCTTACGCTATATGCCCCCCTCCATTCTCTTCTAGCCTATCCTTCTCCCTAGCGGAGATATTTCCGACGAGTGATATCCTATGATACAACGCTAGTCCGAGCGCTAGAATTCTGAGGCGAGGTTGCCGAGGAGCTATTAGGGCGGTGCACAGGGTAGTCGATAGTTAGTGCCACAGAAAAAAAAGTTATCAAGTTCCTCCATTACCCTTATTCTAGAATACTCTTTCTTGAGAACGATTATGGTACCGAAGACATGGCAACTACTCGAGTACCGACGCCTGGCATTGAAGTCGGGCACAATAGTCTAAACGCGATTGCCATAAGTCAAGAATATCATATCACCCGGGTGCTATACACGTAGCGACGGATGGTGCTTGTCCAAATCCCGTCTTACCCTCGGCTAAACCTACCTTTCCTAACCTCCAATACGAGCACATCTCGGCTGCAACTATTCCTTTGGATATGAGAGAACCTTATTGTTAGCTATCAATGATCGGCGTGCACAATTCTCTTCCTCTTCTAAGAATGTGTCAGCCCTTATTATAATATACAAGCTACCTGACGAACAATAACGTAAACCGTTGTCCTTAAGTCTAGACGAAAAGAAAATCTTAATCTACCTCCTCTCCCGCGCTAATATTATATTAAATATATAGCGGGAGTGGCGGTTAGGATATCAAGAGCCAATCACTCTATGTGCGATTAGCAGGAGCCCGGATATTGTAGACTGATTCATCACGGGTAGGTGAAAAATGACCTTGGCTTTCCCCGGTGAGACTTCGGATGACATTAGTGCCTCTGTGAAGTAGTAGATTTTGACCTTTGGCCATACACGTAGGGGCGAAGTCTGCGATCGGCGAGGTAGTACTCGAGTAGAAGAAACTGCTAGTTAGAGTTGATGAAGGTGTGGTCGATTGCGGGGGTTATAAGAATGTTGCTGGCGGCCACTTCCGTCTCGGAGTTCGAACGATCTACAGAGAAGTTTCTACAGACATGTCCTTCCTTTGTCATCACGGGAATAAGTGAGGGAATGAGGACATGCATATAAGAAAACGGATATGTGTGACGATCTATGGAAGGATGGGGCCATAATAGCTTCCTTATGTTTCATATAGACTGCTGTCTTTACCATTAGTTTACAGGAAATGCTGGGGGAGAGAACGAGGCTTATGATTATACCTTTCCTATAGCTAGGTCCATATCGGTCAAGTCCTATTCTATCGGGCTCACTCTATCGCTGCATCATTTATTAGTTATTCTCTAAATAGCAATAAGGGGAAAGGGTAAAAAATAATAAAAAAAAGAGCTGCTCCGCCCCATCTGGGAGAGCAACTGAGAATTAAGGGTGCTGCATAAACCCTCTAGTATTGAGATGGCTAAATTTACCGCCAAACTACAACTTCGCCATTTCTTGTATTGGATACCTAGCAAATGGCGCAGCGGTAGAGCGGGCAGAACAGAATATGACTTGACTGTGGGAAAGGTATAATCATAACTTTGTTCTCTCATTCCGCACCCCCTTAGACTAATGATAAAGACAGGAGTATATATAAGATACAATGGAATAATTCCGGCCCTTCCACCAATCCCCACACCTATCCATTTTCCTCTACGTATGTCCCCATTCCCTCGCTTATTCCCGTGATGACGAAGAAAGACATGATCATGGAACCTTCTCCGTAAATCATTCTATCTGCAGAAAAAAAGTAACCGCCCACAACCTTCTTGCAACTTCCACGAGCTATCACAACTCGCTATCGCAGTCCTACCGATGAAAATATTCGTGCCTGCAACGAACCCCAAGCGGGCAGAAGTTATCTAAGGATTTCAACATTCGAAATAGTGGCCAGGGGTCGGCGCTATGTGAGCCCTTAAGGGGAACGGAGTGACCAGGCCAGGCCAGGACAAAGTTCCCCTCTAACTATAACGAGAGAGATGAGTGCTCTTCACACCGCATTGCGCAATTCGCAAACAACAGTATCACTAACTGTTATCGGGGCTATGAGGCCCAGTAGAGGGCACTGCTAAGGACCCGGATGAGATTAGACGAGCTCTCGTAGTTCGTCCAGTCCAAGGTGTGGTATCTCACGAGGTGGCCGTAGGGTCAGAAGGAGAGAACTCTACAGGTGGAGGCAGTGGCGCTCATGGGTAAGGGGGTAGGGCAGCCAATTGAGGTAGGGCACAGCAGGGGAAGATAAAGAGACAGTAACGGGGAAAGGGGGAGCTCAACGGCGTGATATAAAGAATAGAGGGGGGTGGAGGGGGGGGATGATGGCTAATTTGTGGAGTCCAACCTAACATAGAGCGCTCAGGCCTAGGTCAATAGTCCATCCAATTCTTAACCTACCTTTCCTAGGGCGTGAGATCCCCCCCTCTAAAAAATCACAGACAGACTATTGCACATAGTCCGTCCAGTCCCACCTCCAAGGGGGACCTGGCTGTTGGGAGCCCTGTTTTCAGATACACGTGTACTAATGATTATGACGGATATTAGCTATTGCACACTATGTACTACTAAGAGTGAATCTATTCTTAAGAAAATAATTCACAAATGTCGGTCACTGCTCACTAACGCCGAAGCCCTCTTATGCTTACTTTCAGGGGGAGAGAGTGTGTTAATATAGAAAAAAAAAATACTCAATGCGGGGCAGTTAGTTTTTGTCTTCCCCCTTGGCTATGAGTAAGGGATCGTCCGACTTTCAAGTCAGTTCGTTACCAATACTAGTATGATACCGTAATCTATCATTCAACGCCTGATGGACAAGGGACAGGGGTCACTAATACGAGTGATATCTGGTGATATCAAATTACCGGCTCTTATAGTGGTTGGCTGGCTGGGTTCTGGTTGGTCCTTGCTAAGATATTTTCTTGGATTTCGCAGTGGCGTGTGATGAAGGTCCGAAAGGTTGATGGTGGAAAGGAATTGTGTCCCCTCCAAGGTTCAAATAGAGCTAACCTTGTGGCACTGTTTCGAACGGCGAAATTCTTAGCTAACTTTTGGTAGGAGCTTGGACTTAGCTGTGACAATCGAAGGGGCCTTATATCTTTCACCTATAATAGCTATTCATGTCTGACTCTTTCTTAGGAAAAGACAGTAAGTTTACATGACAAGAAACTGGCTTGGTGATAAATAGCCAGACCTACAAACCAATTCAACATAAGAGGGAAACAATCCCTCCCTCTCCCCTTCTTCCCTCCTGCGCCCCCGTCACCCCTCCGATCACAAACTTCACCCCCCGTACGTATTGCACAAAGCCAAACCCACCACCGCAGAGCGGGGCAGGCCCCACCCCACAGCTTTACCAGGAAAGCTAAGGCCTTTAATCGCCCTATCCCCCATGGCGCAGGAATTATTGTTTTTCTTCTCTCACTTCATTGATCGTTCGAGAGTCACTCATTGTGAGGGGGAATCAAATTCCTGGGTCCTTGCTAACTGCACCAAGGGTAGTTCGTTCCCGAGACCTGAACCACCACGCCAGCTATACACCCCGCGCAACACCAGCGCAAGAGCGATCACCCATACTGCTAGCAGATGGCTTTCCGTATTTTCGTCCAAGGTTAAGGGGGACTGTTTCCATGTTATTATATGCCCTCACGGGAAAGGGAATTATAGATTCTAATCGCTGGCCAGTAGAAAACCCCTCTGTGCTCAAAAGAACAACCACGGCCGGAAAATCAGCGGAGGAAAAAAGGTTGAAAAAATATAGGTTTGGCCGTGAACAAGAAAGGAGGTGGTTACAGATTATATATGTGTAACTGGAGCCTCCAGACCCCCGTACATTGATAAGTGCATAACAGAGGTGTGTATAATACAATATTCGTGACTTATAGCAACTTCGTCTAAGGCATCGGGTCTAACTTTCAAGCCTGGCGTCTAACGCCATTATTAAAGTAGCTAGGACAGGATAAGATCATCAGCCGAGTGATATATTCCGATCGGGTGCCAGAGGTGAGGAGTGGTCGAGCGAGGAGTCTAACAAAATGCGTCTTTCAATCCGTCAGGTCAATAGCGGCTCGGCTCAAGAAGGCAGTATCAGCAGCTTAAAGTGCGCCGTACTTCCGTTAAAGAACTAAAACCGAAGAAAATCTCCTCCGCATATGTGAGTAAAAGCTCCAATTCAGCTTAAAACAATATACCCGTTCTATCCCCAAAACGAAATATTGCATGCAAACAAAAATAATCATTGGAGCATAGCCGGATTTAAACAGAATCAGATTTCAAGGATGGGCTCGTGCTCTTCTGTGCAGCAGATGCAGCACTTGCTCTGCGCAGCAAGATAGGATGCCTAAAGTCAAAACTTCATATTCACAACCGAATCCCACACGCTTCAAACAATCATTATGTGGCCGTGGGGAGTTACAGCATATCCGAAAACAGTCATTTAACGCGTTGCTGTCCTATTGGCAACATAATAGGTATTGTTCTTGAGGTGCAAGGAAGGGTACGAGAACTATATGAACGTGGCTGAATTCCATAGCAGTCAACCAGCCAACAAATTCTACCCTTTAGGAATGTCAAAGTGATTTATCTGACTCGCGGCGACAAGTTGGACGTGCAGATACGGTACCGTAGAACTTCCCCGGATCGAGTTCGAAATGACTTTTTAAGCTTTCCAAGATCCTTTGACTTGCGCAAGCGAGAGACAAGGCTGAGTCAGATTCTTGAGAAGGCGCAGGAAAGCTTAGCGAACATGCTTCCTCTCTTTCTTCCCCCGTGAGTCCCTTACTCACTGCCTCCTCCGCGAAATGGGTAAGAAATAACTCTAAATTTAGTCTTAGGTGTTTCAAGGGAGAAAAGGTTCAGAGTACCGGTACCGTATCATTGATTACAAGGATACTCGTATGTTTGTATCCCGCAAAACCTCTTGCAATTCGCCATCTCTAGCCCGCCTCCGTTCTCCATGCCCAGAGGCGAGAGGTCTTGGGAAGGGTTAGTGCTTTCCTGTCATGGTATAGATTAGCCACTAGGACGTGTTGGCAAAGGATTATCCTACTTTTTAGTGTCAAAGACTGCTGAAAAGTAACATTTCCAAGTGTTAAAAAGGAATCATGTCTTACTTAAAGCTGCTTTTTCTCTCTTTTTTTTATTTTTAAAAAAAGTTCCCATCCTTTCGATATTTTCCCCACCATTCCATAATTGTATCCGGGAAACATGTTTTCAATAGTGGACGTGTCTTGGTGTGGGCGGGGTCCAGGTTTGTATGCGATGGTGTGTTAAACATACGCCCCTACAATCGATGGTATTCAAAACTTTCTCTCGTTTGAAGGGGGAGGGGAGGGAATATGGCACTCTAAGTATTTAGCGACAAGACTTTTAATCAGGAAATTCGATGTGGGTCCGAGTTTGTGTGTTAGTCCACTGACAGGGCCCGAATGTCTACCGGTCCCTAGGCTACCGGTTGACTATCTTGAAAGCACAAAACGGTACCGGTACTATCATCCTGATCAGTGCAAGTCATGAGCATTGAGGCATCGGGCTATCTCTTGCTACAGTATGTATGATAATCTATCTATTGGTGGAGACCACCTTACCCGCCCCACTCTACTCGAGAATAGCGCGACACCAGCACAACACTCGAATGAAGCCCGCTTCTGCATAGAGACATGGTGAACAGGGATAGATAGATCTCCAACAACGCGGGGGGGAAGGGAAACACAGTCTGTCTTAGCCCTCCAATAAACTTCCCATGTCTAAGCCTCTTTGTCAGCCCGTGCTTATCCCTCTGCCCAACCCCAACTCAGCTACTGGTATTCCCTCAGCCGCAGCCACACAAAGACATAAGTACCAGAGGAACCACCGGGTTGCCTTTTCTTTTCTCTTTCCTCTGCTCTGTTGCAACCTTCTCCGCGCGAATCTGTTAGAGTAGTTCACGGAAAATTAACAAAACTGGCCATGAGTGTAAGTTCAATAGATAACCATCCTCTCTTCATCATGACCAAAAGCTAACGAGTGTTTAACAAAAACTCCAGTACCAAGGCTACGAAATGGAGTCCCCACTCCTCCAAAATCCAGAACCCCACAGCCAAGCTGGTGGCCAAGGACATGGAGGCCACCAAGCACTCCCACTCAACTCCTTCCTGAACGAAGTCACCGGCGTCCGCAGTCTCCTAGCGACGTTCAGACAAGCTGTGCTGGACATCGGGGCCCTGCACAACCAGACTTTACAATCCTACGACAATGGTGCTACCTCAGGCTCAACGCAGGAGCTGGAATCGCTAGTCGCAGAGACATCGGTGCTGACGAAGCAGTTGAGGGATAGCATCAAGTCTCTTGAGCGAGATACTCTCATTATGGATGACTATTCCACGCAGAATACAAAGAGGCAGCAGGTTGACAAGTTGAAGAATGACTTTGATAAGGATTTGAGGACATATCAGCAGGTGGGCTTATAAATATTTTCCATCCAGTGAGATTTGATTAATTAATTAGTCAATGCTGACGATGGGTGGATGGACTGTGGGGGGATAGACGGAGAATTCGTTCAAGACTAGATACCGAGACCAAATGGCCCGACAATACCGCATCGTAAATCCCGAGGCAACAGAAGCCGACGTAGAACGTATGGTAGAAAGTGGAGAAACCCAAGTCTTTTCACAAGCGGTAAACCTACCCCTACCCCTCCCCCTCTTTTTCCCCACATTCCTTGCTCACAAGCCCCCGTTAGCTCCTCTCCAGCGGCCGCAGCCGCGAAGCCAACTCCGTCAATGCGGCGGTCCGTGCCCGCCAAGCTGAAATCCAACGCATCGAGACAACACTAATAGAGCTCCTTGGCCTCTTTGAGCAAATGGCGGAACAAGTCGTCCTGGACGAACCAAAGATAATGAACATCGAGGAAAATACCACCAAAGTTGAACGGGACATGGAACAGGCGACGACTCACCTAGGCAAAGGCGTCGAGAGCGCCCGTGGCGCGAGAAGGAAGAAGTGGATCTGTCTGGGTATCGGCGTTGGCATTGTCGTGGTCATTGCGGTTATCATTACAGTTGTGGTGGTCGTTCGGAATTCGGGGAACAATAAGAACAACAGCCAAAATCCGAAGCCTACAGGGACTTAAAGGGTTTAAAAAAAAAACGCGAGGGAGGGGTTTCTTTTTGTTTGGATGAATGGATTCGGCCGGAGTGGAATGTATAATGATTTTTTACCACTTTTCTTTTTTTCCCTCCACACCCGACGGGGCTTTTCGAGATCATATCTTGTCTAGCGATTTGGATTTACGGTTCACGGAGGATGGGAGTTTTCCCCGCTGCAATGAAGCACAATTAGGACTGGGGAACTATAACCAGCCCGAGCATATCTATCTATATGTACCTATCTGATGGCGAGTGACGGCTACTCTGGCGAGAATGACAAGAAGCATTCTTTAGTAGCTTGTGCTCGGTCAAACAAGGAATTCAAAAATTTCGCGAATATACCAATGGCATACACACACAGGGTACCATTGATAACGTTACCCACCACCCTCATGACTCGACGATTTTAAAGTATTTGGAAAATGAGTTATACCTAACTAAAGGAGTAAGCTGTGGCTATTTCCGCAAAATTAGGAACATCCGGAGGCATTAGTCATGCTATAGATAGACCACCAATTTTTTTCCACTTCGAATAATTAAAGAGTCGCCTACCGCTTAGAGAGTTCATTAAAACATAGCATGCAAGCACGCCCGTGGCCTCAACGCTAAAAGGCGATCGTCCACAACAAGAGCTGACAGCGGCGGTTATACTGGGACCTCGATAGTATACGGGCTAAGCCCACCGTTCCCTCCCCGTAATACTTTTCTTTGTGGACTTGCTTCTGCAACAATAGTCTTGCCGCTAGTGACCACATCCGTACAGACCCCCCGAACCCAATTTCCAGACATTTCCCTTCATACCAGGCCCATCCATTGTTTGGCCAGGAAATGTGCGGCCGTTGCGCTAGCAGAGGACAGGCAGCCCCTGTTACTGCATCAGCAGCCCTGGTTCTCCTGCGCATTCGGATGCTTTCTCTAGTCTCTATCAAAAATTTAATATAGCTTTTAGTTACCAATACAGTGGTGCTATATCAGATATCGCCATCCAGCCCACCAAAAATTGTGTCTTATGTCGTAGTACGATATCTCTCTCGGCGAACCTTCATATATTTAAGGTGCCTGTTTATTCCATCTAGAAACTCGAGCAGCTAGTCGTCTCTGCCCACGTCCCCATATGCTTTTTTCTCCTGTTTACTTCTATTTACAACAGCTTATGAGTACCTACTCTAATACCTTTTTCCCCCACTGACCTGTTGTGCTTCCTCTTCTCAACTCGTTCCTCCTCAAACTATATCCACCACCAGCAATCTCAATGTCTGTTAGCCAGCTGTGTCTACTTCTTACGAGCAACAACTACTATACGTAGAAGGTAGAAATGGGGGTGCTACCCACGACAGAAGGACTTTAGAGCATTGTGCGAAAGGAAGTCCAAACCCCCAATCCATCACTAAGTGATCTCGAGGCTACCGAAAATTTAACTAAGTTTGAGGAAGATGCAGAGCCCGCTGCTGCCACAGTTCCCCTATACCTAGGAGATGCTGCTCGAGATCCTATAGAAAACTAAAAGAGCTATATGAGACGAGACGATTTCCGCCGGGCTCTACCTCTGGAAAAACCTCTTCACTCTCAAGCTAGTAGACTATAGGCAGCATAACGAATAGGCCACGGAATTATACATCGACGCCTGTCAAGCCAACAGTCAGCATCTGCGCAGTTCTGGTTCTGAGATAAGCACGGAAATAGAAGCATCTGTTCTGCTAAATGGTCTCGATTCAGCATTCGACAATTTGATTGTCGCAACCATGCAGTCCTATCACCAGGCCGGAGACAATAATGACGGTGGAATCGATGTTAGTCACCCAATTTACCAGTCGCTAGATGAGGATCGCCGTCTTACTGCTACTTGTACCAAGCTACTAAGGTTGGCAGACAGCTTCCTCCCAGGCACAATGGCACTACATACTGGTGTTACCCGCCCTTCAGACGAGGAAGAATCAATTGCGATCATTGCCAAAGATTCGGTCATACACGAGACTTTTGCTGGGACCTTCGTCCTGAAAAAGGTCTAAACCGAGCCCGTAGTTTTGTTAGTACCGCTTTTACTGATCCTACTGATCCTGCCACCCGAAGGAAAGCTGACAGACAATCTTTACGTTGAATCTCTGTAGCACTAAATCTATAATCGGGGAGCGAGGGGGTAAGCTGAGTTTTGCCTTTTTTTTTTTTTGGTTTAATGGAATTGAGAACTTTTGGTTGAGTCGAGGGTGTCTATTTTGTTAATATGCCTAGGTAGGCTCGAGTTTACCCTATCTTGTATATGCCAGGCACTCTTCCCCTTACATTTTTTCCCTTTGGAAAGATTCTAATGACCACTTATCAGAGTTTCCACATTTCCTAATTTAGTGATCAGTCCACCAGCGTTAAGCTGAACCGAGGTGCTGGACACCGCCAATCCAGCCTACCACAAGCCGCACCAAAGAGGCGTCTGCACGTTGTAGCGCGACATCACCGAAGGAGATTTCGTTTATTCGAGGAACCTGTTTACTTCATTTGAGTCAAGCAAGTCCTTTCTACCACACATATCTATATAACTTACCCTTGTTCCCTATTCACAACAGAATTGCTGCTGGGGTTTCGAGTGATATACAGTGCTCGGAAAGCCTGACCTGGGTTGAAGTTTCTGGTTATGGTGGACACATAACATACTCCAACATCAGTACACAGAATGGGAATGAAAGATAGAGCGCGCACACACTCCCCCCGAGGGCAATATCCAAATACTAACCCGACGATGAACTCAGCGGTGTATTCCGGTGTCGGGGAACATCAACCAAACAAGATACCCAGACATCTCCGTAGCCCAGGCATAACACAGAATAGGCACGGTTTTTTCCAAGCCCGGTATCCAGGACGCTGTATTCAAGCGGAATGTCAAGGTGGGTCGTTGCCCGAAAATCAACAGTACCGTAAACAGAAGGGAAACACCTTTCTCTCTGTTTGAGGTTTTCGCTCGAGTATCTATGAAAGATAGTAAATATCATACCGCCAACCAACCCCCAAGCCTCATCATATAATATCACAAAGCATTCAAAAGCAACGCCCAGGGGGGGGGAATTACTACCATACCAAGCCTAGTGCCAAAAGGTGGTTTGCGAAGAGTTTACTTTATAATATTGTTTTATTTTAATGCCTGCTACAT
>Ga0307507_10006119_pt1 | contig 18858 bp, 2 predicted proteins | sample 7_EM_MG_FD_207223 | JGI IMG/M metagenome (GOLD analysis project Ga0307507, IMG submission 207223) | Populus trichocarpa ectomycorrhiza microbial communities from riparian zone in the Pacific Northwest, United States - 7_EM | ecosystem: Host-associated > Plants > Roots > Unclassified | place... | reverse complement strand
ATTAATTGAATCATTCGTGGTGTTTGCTAGCTGGTTATTCAAACGGTCGTCGTCTGGTTCTGGCAACGGTCGTCTGGTTCTGGCGACGGTCGTCTGGTTCTGGCGACGGTCGTCTGGTTCTGGCGACAGTCGTCTAGTTCTGGCAACGGTCCTCTGCTGGCTGCCGTTCTGGTGCCTCCCTAGGTAGGGAGGATGTAAGGAAGGAAGGGTAAAAAATAAGGTGGCTACATAGGGCGCTATCGGGAATATAGCGGGGACCCGATGCAGAGCTTCGCGAGAGCCTCTGTACGCAGAGCTTCGCGCAGAGCCTCTGTACGTAGAGCTTCGTGCAGAGCCTCTGTACGCAGAGCTTCGTGCAGAGCCTCTGTACGCAGAGCTTCGTGTAGAGCCTCATGTAGAGCCTTATGCAAAGCTTCGTGTAGAGCTTCGTGCAGAGCTTCGTGCAGAGCTTCGTGCAGAGCTTCGTGCAGAGCTTCGTGCAGAGCTTCGTGTAGAGCTTTGTGTCGAGCTTTATATAGAGCTTCGTGTAAAGCCTCGTGCAGAGCCTTGTGCAGAGCCTCTAAGTAATAAGACTATATAAGATTATATAAGATTATATTAGATAATATATAATAGTTAAATATATAATTGCATGTTAAGAAATATGTAGTTACCTTTTAAAGTTGCTAAGTAGGTTAACTGCGTGTTATTTAACTTTTAAGTAGGTTAACTGCGTGTTATTTAACTTTTAAGTAGGTTAACTGCATGTCAAGAAATATGCAGTTAGCTTTTAAAGTTGTTAAGTAGGTTAACTGCATGTTATTTAACTTTTAAATGTGTTAAGTTGGTTAATTGCGTGTCAAGTTAGTCAAATTGCGTGTCAAGTTGGTCAATTGCGTGTCGAGTTGGTTAAATTGCGTGTCAAGTTGGTTAATTGCGTGTCAAGTTAGTCAATTGCGTATCGAGTTAGTTAAATTGCATGTTAATTATACAAAACGCGAAAACCAAAGTCTACTTAAATCTCATCCTGCGAATATTTTCCTAATGTAGAGAGTCTTCCCTTCTATATCTTGCCCTAATTATAGCTGGAAGATATCCGCAACTAAGGCTTCTCTTTTTTTGGTTTATTAGTACGTTTATTGCCCTGCTTGTTTTTCTAATAAGAATGTCCTTTTAGTTTCTTGGAATGTTCCCATAAGGGTATTAGATAGGTATTGGGTTAACCCTAGGAGTTTTTCCTATTACTTAAGGTTCCTAACTTTAACTATTCTAAAGTTCTCTTTAAGAACGGCTTCTTTAAAAACTAGGTCTGCTCTATATTACTACTAGAGTGCCTATGCTTTTGGCTACCCCCTAGCTTCTTACTAGAAGAGGTCCGGTTCTTTACCGTATCCTTAGCATTTAGAACCGCTCGTTCGAAATCCATATATATAGTAATCCACAGTAGGGCTCCTACGCGCTTTATTTTGTTATAAATTACTAGCTTAATTCTAGCCTAGATAAATCCAATCTTCTCCTTTTTATAGACGCTGCTGTTCTTGTTTTTAAAGGGCTCTAGATCTATTTATTAAGTATAATTTTTTATAAAGTTTATAAACTAGCGGAAATCTTAATGGTCTAGCTGTATACCATTCCAGAATTATTCTGTGTTATTGTATTATATAATATATAGATCTTAGGTCTAACCCTTTAGAAAGGTCTGCAGCTATAGCTATATAGTAATCTGCTCTTTATTAAGTTAATTAAGCGCAATTTGGTTTAGTAATTAGTCTTTAATCTTGCTAATAATCTACCATATACATTCTTTGGTATTATTTTGTATTATTAATATTTTAAAGAAGTTGTCCACCTCGCGAACCCAATTATCTAAATATTAGGCAATAGGTTTATAACAGAGTTCTAGACTACTAAAGGCCTTAGCTAGTTAGTCTATATCCTTTTTCTATTTATTATATAGATGCCTTTCTAAGTCTTCTATACCTCCTTAGGTAGGTACTAGGTAGCCCTTAAGAAGCCCTTAGCCCTAGCTAGGTTGTAAAAGAACTTATCTAGCTTAGATTAAACCCTACTAGATCTAAATTTACCCTTAAAGTGTTCTAATATATTTATTAGTGGCTTCCTCCTATATGGCTTCTAAGAGCCTTATAATAGCTTCCTAATATCCATCTTAAAGGATATTAGTATGGGGCTCTTAACTTTCTGAACTTGGGCCTAGGAAAGATCTAACTATAGAGGTAGTATTAGTACTAGTAGCTAGTATAGGTTTTCTAATAAGTCTTAGGTCTTAAGTTATTGTTTAGGTTAGATTACCTAAAGGGGTAGGCTCGCTTAGCTTATAAGCAGTCTATATACTGCTACTATACTAATTATGGGCTGGTAGTCCTCTAGGAGGGTTCCAGTTAGGTCCCTAGTTAGACGCGTTAGTATATTCCTTTAGCATTTCTGGCTTAGGGTATTACGGACGCTTTAAGTACGATATTACGACTACTTGGGGAAGAGTCGCAGGAAGCTAGTTAGTTAATATAGGCACAGTCTAGGGTGGATTTAGTGGAACCATATAACAAGGAATAGTAAGCGAGTCACATAATGTTATACGCGGTGTACGGAGTATACGTAGTGTACGTCTATGTATAATACGTATAACACGTACCTTACGTATAAGAGAGGATTTCTTAGGAGTACGGTTATATATTTAAAGGACCTTAGTCCCTACCGTAGATAGTTCTCTCCTTATAGTAAATCTTAGAATATAATTAGAGTTAATCTGTTAGGCAACCACTCTACCAGTTATTATTATATTATTGTTTTGTTCTTACCTATATACCTAGCCTAATAACAGAACCTACCGTAGTTTCTACTACAAGGTTCCGTTACACATTTACTACTAAAGTTATGGTATTGAACAAGATTGAATAATATACCACTAAGAGCAGCACTAGTCACAACGGCGTTAACGGCAGCTATAACCTTAGGGCCAGGTGATACCAGTATAGACAAAGGGGATTCTTAAATAGTTACGCGAGGTTAGTTATAGGAAATAGTTAATCACTTATAAGACAATAATAGGATACTTAAAGAACGCATTAATGGAATTAGAGTAGTAAAGATTAAGCTACCTTTAATTAAACAATTCTTAGGAGAGAAGTTAAAGCTTAAGGGATTTCTTACGCAAATGTACTTTAAGGTAGTATAGGAAGGAGCAAAGTTAGCAACATCGTTAGATTAAGTAGCCTATATAGAATTATTCCTAACAGGGAGGGCACTTAAGTGGTTTAAGCCATATCTTATGGAAATATAGGCTAATAGCATAACAACTACTAACCAGGACGTACGGTATATATTTACTAGTTGGAATCGGTTCGCAGAGTAACTAACGCAGATATTTAGAGACCTAGAGGCTATAACTATAGCGGAACGAAAGCTTTAGAACTTAATACAACGTACTTTAGCAATTAAGTATATAACACAGTTTTAAACACTAGCCATGTAGGTTAAGTGGAATAATAGGGCGCTTATAGCATAGTATAAATAGGGACTTAAGGCTAAAGTCCAAGACACAATTATCCTAATAGAAGATGCGGACACTCTAAGAGAGTTAATAGATCAGTTAATAAAGATTAATAATAGAATCTATTAAAGGGAACAAACTAAGAGAGGGCAAGACAGAGTTCCATAGTTATATAAGGTATAGAGTACACAACGACAGACGTAGAGTTAAAAACTATAGAATGGCGCAAAGCTAATGGACCTAAGCAGTACTAAAAAAACCTAAAAGTGGGAAAAGAAACCATAGAAACCTAAAGGTTAAGGATTAAGTAATTAAAGAACCTAGGAGTAGAGGCCAAACCAGGGATCTCAGCAGCAGAAGATATTTAGGCGGACTTTACAGCAAGAAAAATAGTTTAAAGATAGAGCTTATATAAATTATAAAAAACAGGGTCATTTTGCTAGAGACTATAGAGGTGGTTAGAGTAACTATGCGGTAAAGGGAACCAGACTAGTAGACGGCACATATATATAGAGGGACAATAGTGCACTATAAGGAACAAAAAAGTGTTTAATTAACAGTTTTGCGTATTATTATAACAACGCATGCCAAATTTATAAGGACGCTAAGTACGGCGCAAGCTATTAGCTATAGGAGCCATTATTATCTAAGTTTAAAGAAACTAAAGAACCAGCTTATAGATTGGATATTAAAGATAATAAATTTAACAAAGGCAAAGCATTTACCAATAATAAGGCAATAAAGGCAGCTTACTAGGAGCATGCAGACCTTAAAGAAGTTAAAACAGAAGTAGAGACTAAGACTATTACAAAACAAGGTTTAGTAACGGGTATTATAACACCATTAGATATAATTTCCATCGCTTTATAAGATAATAGGAGCAATGTTTAAAAGAAACTAAGCAAGTAGATAACTACTAGTGCTAGCTCATTACTTAATAAAGGCAAAAAGCCACAGGCTTAAGATTCTTAAAGTAAGATAAGACATACTTAAGGACCCATAACGGACAAAAACTAATAGGAAAGGGCAGTGACTCAATTTAGTAACAAACGAATAAATATAGGACGTAAGTTTAAGAACTACAAGTTCGGAGAATAAATAAAAATATTAGCAATCCTAGGTAAATGCAGTATTCAGCCTAAAGATCAAACAGTTAATACCAGGATTAAAAAGTAAGACAACTATAAAGATCTAGCTGCAAGATATAGAAAATAAGAAACTATGGATAAGTTTAGGATAAGAATTATCGCATAGTAAGAGTAGAAGCTAGATAAGAGGTTAGCTATACTAGGTTATATAAGAAACAGAGCGCCTATATAAAGAGTTACTAATAGGCCAAGTGTAGGGACACTTAGGGCAAAATGGTTAGATAAACTAGAATAAGAAGAGGATCTAGATATTCTAACTAGGTTCAAAGAAAGACATACTAAAGGATATTATAATATAGTAATAATAAGGTACTTTCTAATGGATAGACCATACACACTAAACCAGTTATACGGAAAGTGGTATAGGCAACAACATAGTAATAAATAGAAAGACTTTTATATATAGCTAGACAAAAAAGTTGTCCAAAACTAACCCATTATAGAGAAACGTATAAGTTATATTAAAGGAGTATTAATTATAATGTTAAGGAACCTAGAAGAGGGATTTAGGGACTAAAGAAACAAGCGATAAATCTTAGTACCCGCAGTAGAGATACTAGTGGTTAGGTTAACTAGGTATAGGTTTAAACTTAAAAATAAAAATAAACTAAGAGTTAACCTAAAATATACAGCGTATTATATACTATCGTGGATAGCTTATGTAGATAACACGTGTAATATGTATAGAGCACCTAAAGATAAGAACCGGAAGTACCTAGTAAAAATATATTAGGCACTAGAGGAAAAGCGGTTTAGGAACGCTAAGTATATACATAGTTAGTACCTAGTAGAAGTATAAGGTTAAGGGGACTTAATACTTTAACTAGGAAGATTCCTTATAGAAGAATACCTAGACGGATAATAGTGGTGGGAGTACCCAGAGAATACTTATCTATAGTATATAGAGGAAAAGAAACAAACTAAGTATTGGCCTAAGTTGGACTAAGTATAGGCAGGATCTAGTAGCTAATAGTTAGGAAAAGGGGAGGCGTATAGAACTAGAGGGAACTAGTATTAGAGCCTTAGACCCTTAAAGAAATTTAAGAATAATACCTAAATTTAAGAGCTAAGTGGCAAGATCAGTAATTTAAAGCGTTAGTAGATAATAGAGTAACTAGGAACCACATATTACCAAAGGTAGTAGAAAGAATAGGGTTACTATACAGATAGAAGGAACACCTATATCCACTTATAATAATTTTAGGAGATTAGATAGCCTATAAAGGAGGCATTATTAATCTTAAAATAGGACCTATTTAGATAACTATTAAAGGGAGACCAGTTAGAATATCTTTTAATATCCTACTATTAGGATAGAACAAGGCGATACTAGGAATACCTTAGTTATAGGAGTATAATCTAAAGATTGATTAGGTTATAGGTTAGGTTAATATTAAGGATATATAACGATGTAAAGTGCGACAGTAAACTAAGTTGGTATAGTACTAAGTTGGAGTAATATATAAAGAGACTAAGTGAGGCTTAAGTTATATACTAAAGAGATACCATAAGTATAGTAAAAAGTTATGGTTACTAGAAAGTGAAAAGCTGTTAGAGCATATAGTATAGAACTATAAGATAGAATTAGAAGAGGGAATAAGTCTAAAGTTCTTTCTAATCTATAAGCTTACTAAAACAGAGTTAGTAGCGCTTAAGGAGTTTATCTAGGAGAACTTATAAAAGGGATATATTAGACCGTTATAGTTATTAGCAGAATATCCAGTACTATTTATCCTAAAGAAAAACAGAAAACTTAGGATGTGTATAGACTACAAACAGTTAAATAGTATTACTAAAAAAAATAGGTATCCTTTACCCTTAATTAGCAAAATCTAAGACAGAATAGGCAACGTAAAGATCTTTATAAAGATAGATCTAAAATAGGTGTACTATTAGATTAGAATTAAGGAAGGCGACAAATAAAAGGCAGCCTTTAGGTTAAAGAAAGGACTATATAAGCTATTAGTTATATAATTCGGGCTTATAAATGTACTAGCAATGTTCCAGAAGCAAATTAATAGTATATTAGGAGAACACTTAGATAAATTTATTATGGCATACCTTAACAACATTATCATCTACTTAAAAAGTAAGGAAGAGCACGGAAAATATATTAAGTGGGTCTTAAAGAGACTACAAGAAGAACAGATGCCAGTAGCAATTAAGAAATGCAAGTTCTTTACTAGGAAGACCGATTTTGTTAGATTTATTATTAAACTAGGCCAACTTAGCATAGATCTAAAGAAGATTAAGGCTATAGTAAATTGGCAAGAACTAGAAAACATTACGCAGTTAAAATTATTCCTAGGGTTTTGCAATTACTATAGAAGGTTTATAGCGCAATAGTTACAGGATATTAAGCCGTTTACGCAGTTAACAAAGAAAGAAGAACCATGGGTATAGGGAAAGGAGCAATAAAAACTGTTTAAGAAAATTAAAAAGTTATTTACCTAAGAGCCAGTTCTTAAGATCTATTAACTAGGTCTAGAGACGGTTATAGAAACGGATATATTAGACTTTATACTAGGGGCATACTTTATATAAAAATATTAAGATAGATGGCACCCAGTAGCATACTATAGTTGAAGGATAACACTACTAGAGTTAAACTATAACATCTATAACAAGGAGTTGTTAGGTATAGTTATAGTACTTAAGGAATAGAGAGTGTTCTTATAAGGCATAGAGAAACTATTTATAGTTAAGATAGACTATAAGAACCTTACAGGATTCCTAATAATAAAGAAACTCAACTAAAGATAGGTTAGATAGGCGGAAATGCTTATAAAATACTATTTCGAAATTTAGTATACTAAGGGTATAAACAATGCATGAGCAGACGCTCTAAGCAGAAAGGCTAAACTATAAAGTAATAAAAAGCTATTGGGAGCTTTATTACAAAGGGATTAAAACGGATTAATTAGGTACAATTATCTAAAGATTATAGCAACTAAGGAAAGTCAGATCTATAAATTACTAGAGAGTAATTAGACATAGAAGATTTAAGAAGTATAGGTAAAGGATCTAGACTTAGAGTAATATAAAAATAGAGAGGCAACGTATATACCTAAGTCTATTATAGAAGAATTTATTAAGGAATTCTATAAGGGAATAACTTAAGAACACAACGGAGCTATAGGCTTAGTATTAAGACTTTAAGAGGAGTATATTATTTAAGGAATTTGGGGACTAGTAAAACAAGTTATAAAAAAATATCTAGATTGCTAAAGAAATAAACTAATAAGGCATAAGCTATACAGAGGGCTACAACCTATTAAAATACTAGAAAGACTATGGGAAGTTATATTATAGGACTTTATTGTTAAGTTACCAAAGTTAAAAGATCCTATTATAGGATAAGATTATAATGTAATCTTAGTAATAGTAGATAAGCTAATAAAGTAGGGATACTTTATAGCATATACTAAAGAGATATTAGTAAAAGATGTTACTAGAATCTATATAAAAGAAGTATTTATAAGATATGGAGCACTAGATAAGATTATATTGGATAGAGATCTAAGATTTATAGTAGTATTTTAGGAAGTATTTCTAGCAGAACAAGGAGTTCGCGTAGTAATATCTATAGTATATTATCCGCAAACGGACGGATAAACAGAAAGACTAAATTAGACACTAGAGCAGTATCTAAAACACTATATTAATTACGCATAGAACAATTAGGTATTATTATTACCAGTTATATAGTTTATATATAATGCAACACTACAAGAAGAAATGGGGATATTACTATTTAAGGCGAATTACGGATACGAGCTAAGAATATTATTATCGCTATAATAAGTAAAAAGGACGAGTAGCACAGCTAAGTAAAGAATGGAGATATTAATAAATCTTTATGTAGACCTTATAGAAACAGCTAAACTAGTATAAAAATGAATAAAAAGGTACTATAATACTAAAAGATCTAAGGGACCAGATCTTAAGGAGGGGGATAAAGTATAGCTACTATATAAAAATTTTAAGAGTTAACAACTAAGTAAGAAGTTAAACTATATTAGACTAGGACCTTTCAGAATTAAGTAGAGGATTTTATTGGTTATATATAAGTTAAACCTACTAGCCAAAATAAAGATCTACCCTATATAGTATATTACAATGTTAGAACTAGCACACGGAGATATTAAGCCACTAGTTTATAAGGCAGATATATATAGAGGATAAGAGGAAGACAAATAGCAAGTTTTAAAGATTATTAGTTATAAGGACATAGACAACAAAATATAGTATAAAGTAAAGTAAATAGGTTATAGTAAGACTACCTAAAAACCACTAAGCAACCTAGAGAAAGCTATAGGAAAGGTATAGGAGTATTAGAAGAGAGTAGGTTAGGTAATATTAATAAAGAGAAATTACTAAAAAATAAATCGCCTAAGGGGGACCTAAGAGGAGCAATTGCTGAGCTACTTGGAGTTATTTCCCTTATAGAAGGAGAGCTAGTTCTTTTGTTACCTAGTTTATTAAGACCCTATTAAACTAGTTTCTACTTCTTAGAATGAACCTTCTTATAAACCTTCTTAAGATGGGTTAACTGAGTAAACGCAACCTGCTAAGACTTAAAGGAGTAACGTTAAGCCTTAAGGGCCCGAGCGGTTTCTTTAGCAGAACGGTGGAGTTTAGCGCGCGTGGTGGCTAACTTAGACTTAAGTTTTGTAGTGGTAGATTAAACACGAGACCCTATAATAAGTTACTTAGGGAACTTAAAGACTGTTAAGAGTTATAGGACGCGTATACTTAGCGTTAGAGATAGAGCAAACGTTATAGGATGATTAAATATTTACTTTAGTATACTCTAAGTAAAATAAGGGTTATTAAGACAAGGGACTTGCTATTATAATACACACTAACCCCGCTTTTGCACAATAAGAATATAGAGACGACATTATCTTACTAAGTAATAGTATGGCAGCCACAGTGCGAGCATAACATTGTACTTATAAGGAAGAAGAAGCTTTAGGTATAATAAGCAAGGATATTAACTAGACTAATTAAACGGACATTACACCTCTAGTAGATGACTTAGAGATATTAGGAATCTTTAAGGATAAAGATAAAAAGGAGGGAGATAGTGTTACGGACACTTTAAGTATAATATTATAACTATTTAGGGAAGAGTTGTAGGAAGCTAGTTAGTTAATATAGGTATAGTCTAGGGTGGATCCGGTGGAACTATATAATGAGAAATAGTAAGCGAGTTATATAATGTTATACGCAGTGTACGGAGTATACGCAGTATACGTTTATATATAACACGTATAACACGTACCTTACGTATAAAAGAGGATTTCTTAGGAGTACGGTTGTGTATTTAAAGGACCTTAGTTCCTATTATAGATAGTTCTCTCTTTGTAGTAAATCTTAGAATACAATTAGAGTTAATCTGTTAGGTAACTACTCCACTAGTTATTATTACGTTGTTATTTTATTCTTACCTATATACCTAGCCTAATAATAGAACCCACCGTAGTTCCTACTACAAGGTTCTGTTATAGTATTTATAGAGTTTCCGTTTATATTATTGCTAGATTTTAAGGGAGGATGGTAGATATAAATAAAAGATATAAATAAATAATCTGGTCCTTAAAGCCAACTACCCTTCTAAATAGAGTAGGAAGGATTTAAATGTGAGGGGACTTTATAGATAGGGGGCTATAAGGCACAATTATGGAATAAAATAGATTAGTAAAAGAGACAAATCCTTAAGAAGGTAAGGCCTTAGGGATTGTGGAGACTATATACTACGGGTATATGCCTCCGGTATATAACCGGCGACTATCTAAGGGGCGTTTAGAGGTTGTCCTAAGGGCAACCTAAGGTGTCCGTAATAATATCCCTTATACTATATTAATAGCACAGCTAGACCAAACCTAGCTTACTATATATAATTAACTCTATATAGAGTATAAGGATAATTTACGCTTATACCAAAAATAAGAGCAGGCTATAAGTAATGTTAGCAACTATATTATTTAATTAACATTAGTATCCTACCTTCTACTTATTAACGCCCTTAGCACGGTATATAAATGGCTTTAAATACTTAAGAAAGCACTTGCCCCTACCACATTAGGTTAAAAGTATAATGTCCTTAATTAATATATGGCTCTTAAAGCCTATAATAAAAAGTAAAGCATTAATAAATGGTTAAATAACTGGCGGAATATCTATAAGCTGGCAAAATAGTTAAAGCTACTAGACATCTAGGGATTTAGACCCTACTACAATTTTATTTAAGTTATTAAACCTATCTCTTCTAGTTTTGTAGGAGCGCTAGAAGTAGACCTTATTTAAAAAGAACAGAAGGATAAAGACACACTATCTATTATTAATCTTATTAAAGAATTCAAGGAGTACTACCACATATAGCAAATTGCATCCTCTACCTTGCCTGCTAATAACTCTGCATTTGCAACCTATTAAGGCAACTTAAATTTTAATTATAATTCCAATCTAGACCCTAACGGCAATTTTAATTTTAATTTAAGACAGCATAAGGAGTGTATATGCGGCCTTGTATATTAATATAACGACTGTTACTACATTATTAAGCATAAGCACCCTTAAGAATGGAGACTAAGGGCAGATATTTAAAAGAAAATAGATAAAATAATCTTATCTATACCTTGGGTTAAACCTATAATTAACAATATTTAAAAAGAAGAATAGAAAGTAAAGGAGAATAATTAGAAGAATATAGAATCTATAATTAATTTTAATTCTAAAACCAGCCTAGATTTTACACTACTAGCCTATAATACTGCCGTATTTAGTACTAGTTAAACTCCGTTTAAACTCCAGAACACCTAAATACTTAACCCTAGCGTAGATACCCACGTCTATAATAATAAAGAAGACTTTATATTCTCCTACTTAGTAGCAGAAGACAACTACCTAATTGCTAGCGGAAATTTTAAAAAAATTTAAACTTATGGAATAATAACTATTACTATTAATACACCTACTAGGAAGTTAAAAATAAAGCTATCCTATATAGCACTAGTACCCACTATATTTATAAATATTATAGCACTCTTAAGAGCTACTAATAATAACATCTATTAAGCACGTTAAGGAGCTCTTGCTACACCTAGCCCAAAAAGACCAAAACCAACCAAAAAGAACCCCGAAAAACACCTAGAGAATCCCCCTGAGATGCATACATCGCAGGGGAGGCACACGTCAAACAACGGTGGTTTGTACTCGCGCGCGACCGCTAGAACCACGCCCAGCAATGGCCCTCTATAATAAGAACGGGCGAATACCACACTATAAAGCGGAAATACCTCTATTAAGAAGGCATCTAATAAAATATAAAGCCTATTAAACGCGTCTAGTATCCGCAATTATAGGGGAGCAACCGTTAGCTATAACAAACTAATATAGCTAGTAGAATGGCTCCGCCAGTCTAGTAAACCTTAGGCGCCTTTTTAGTAAACCCTTAACCAAATCCTCTAATAGCTAAGTAAAATTAAAAATAAATAAAACTCCTCCTTACTGGCGAACCGTACCTAGGCTGCTATAGCTGCGCTTCTATAATACAGGGAACCTACCCCCCTTAAGATAACAACCGGGTATATAATTATAATATAACTAAACACAGAAAAAGTAGAGGGGCTTAGAGGATAATTAGAAACAAAAGTTCTTATAAAAATCCGTAAAGAGGTCTACAACGCTGTCGCAGTCTAACACCTTAGAAGTGGAGATATTAGAGTCACCCTAAAGGACCAACAGGCAAAAGAGCGAGCCGTAAAGGTAGGGGACAGGCTAGGAGAACGTATTGGCATAAAAGTGCTCCGTAAAGATTACCTAGTTAAAGTCCTAGCGGTTTCTATAAGCCTTAAGGTAGAAAGGGGACGCTAGGCAGATAATACAGCAACTATATATAAGATAGTAAAATAAACAGAACGCCTTATACTAGGTTTTAAGATCACCCAAATCCAATAGCTTTAACAGGAAAATATAAACTAAGCATATAATAAGAATAATAAGAGGATATAAGGGTTGCTAGAGACTTACTAGGGAGACGCCAGCCAAATACATAGCTCCCTTATTGTTAGCACACATACACTAGAAATGTAAAAACTCCTTATCCAAAAAGGAATAATTATAAATGGCCTTATATACAACACAAGGCTCTATAACCACAGATTACGCCTAAAACGATGCTATTACTACGTATAATAGGGATATACCTAAACCACATGCGCAGCACAGGTATGCTATAGCCACTATATAGGCCCCTATAATATAAGACACTACTTAAATTAAGACCAAACAAAATACGCAAACTGCTACTAAAGCACACATAAGGCATGGGAGAGAGAAGACTACATTAAATATAGGAGACGGAAGGCAAGGGCTTAACAGCTACGGGAATAACTGCATGCTAGGTTATATAAATAGAAACAACAGGTAATAAGCTAGGGGGACACAGGTGCCTTCCTAGCGTTTCCTACCTTTAACACTAGGGGGCTAGGCTAGCCATCCCAAGCCTTAACAGGCCAGAAGCAACGCCGCGCGATATTACTAGACCAACTAGGGACTTAAAGGTCATAGGGGACACAAGAGAGAAAACGCCCTATAGGAAGACCCTTATGGACAGCTATAGCAAGCTCAAGACCAAGACAATTAAGAATTAGACTTAATACGGCAAATATAATATTTATAGCCAACCTATAAAGGGTATATAGCTGACTAGTAAAATTAGGGGAAGAACTAGAGTTAATAACAGATTTAGACTTAAAAGCGCTAGTAGGAACACAAGACATAGGAATAAAAAGCTCTATATAAAATAAATAGTGACCAGGGTGTAGATATAAGAGATAGAAGTTCTAAATATCCTAGAGAAAGTAAAAATAGAAGAAGCGAGGAATAAAGAAAAAATAAAGGACCCCTACTAGGGGTCCGCTACCTATCTATTATATAGTATAACTGCGGTAATACAAACCACCGCCTTGTAAGGCCCCTACTAGACAGTCTAGACCCAAAGAAACACTATATCCTTACTATATAAGAGCCATATTATAATACCTATATATAATTAACATACTGCCCCTAAGGATTCCAGCTCCTATATAAACCAAAAGCAGCTATACGTGTGTATTTTATAATTAGTAAGGCTATTAGCCTATCCTTATAGTTATAGTAGGCAGTTAACCTAGATATTACAGTTATAATAATTTAGACATATAGGGGACCAGTACAAATTATTAATGTATATAACCTAAGAGTCGAAGGGGTCCCACAAACAGAGAATATTATATTAGTAATAAGCTTACTGGAAATTAAGGGCATAGAGTCTATTCTATTAGGAGATATAAACCTCTACCACCTGCGGTAGGGGGGTATTTATATTACTGCTAAATAACAGGTAGAGTGCCTACTAAGAGCTATAGATATCTAGGGCCTTAAGCTAGCTACCCCTCTAGAAGCAATTATATGGCAATAAGGCACCGCCAAAAGTACAATTAACCTTATATTTATGGACAAAGGCCTATACTAGAGACTTAAAAGGTGCAACCCTAAAGAAGAATAGGCATTTACCCTAAACCATATCCCTATCTAGATATAGCTAGATCTAGATATTAAGGCGCAACTAAATAGTAAAAGATACGTAATAAGGAAGCTTAAGATAGACAGTTTCCTTAATATAGTTAAACAATAACTTTAAGACCTAGAAGAAATCTACCTAGTACTAAACAAGTAAGGCTTATTAGCTACCCCTAAAGAAATTAACTAAAGACTAGAAAGGATCTAGGCAGCAATTAAAAATAGGCTAAAAGAGTACTGCCCAGTCTTAAAACCGGGCCCCTACGCGCAATACATATGGTCCGCACAATACGCGGTTCTTATTGCCAGCCAACAACAAGTAAGAAGGAAATATATAAGTAGCCATAACCCTAAAGACGAGAGATAATACAAAGACACAAGAAACCAGTTAAAGAATACCCTAAAAAAAAAAGTAAGGAATAACTAGAGATAGTTTATAAATAAGTACACTTCTAACCCAAGCCTCCCCCATAACAAGGGCCTTTAGACTATAGCGAAATAGGCAAAGAAAAAGGTAGGGCGCCTAGTAAAAGATCTATACCTACTACCCCTACAAAGAGCAGGGGAAGCACAGGCCACTAACAATAATAATAAGAAGGCAAAGATCCTTATAAAAAGGTTCTTCCCCTAACTAGCTCTAGCAGACCTCAGTAACATTATAGGTAAAACACCGGTGACTCGCCTACGGGTCAACAGCGACATAATAATAGAGGAAATAGCTAGAACTATTAGCCGCCTTTTAAATAACATAGTACTAAGACTAGATGGAATTCTAAATAAGGCCTTAAAGACCTATAGACCACTTATAGCACCCTAGCTTATAGATGTAGCTAGAGTATACTTTACTATAGGCTACTACCCGCAACTTAGAAGATCTATAACAACAGTTATCCTATAAAAAGAAGGCAAATCAGATTACTTAACCCTAGGAAGCTACCGCCCTATTACCTTAGAAAACACCCTTAGTAAGATCTTAGAAAGGGTAATAGCGGAGCGCATAGTAGATACGGCTAAAGAACACGCCCTACTACCACAAAGTTAAATAGGGGCAAGAAAGAACCGCTTAACACTATTAGCACTTACGCTACTCGCTGCCACTATTAAATCTATATAGGCGATGCAAAGGGACTTCGTAGTATCAATGCTTAGCTTAGATATTAGTAGTGCCTATAATAACATACCCTATAAGCGCCTCCTATATATCCTTAGGGCAAAGGGCTTCCTAAAATAGATTATACAATTTATTTAAGGGTTTATAGGCTAGAAAGAAATATTACTAATCTTTAGCGAATACCAAAGCCCCCCCATCGCAGTTATAATAGGAATACCATAAGGATTACCCCTCTTACCTATACTCTTCCTTTTCTTTATAAGCAACCTGCTTAACTCCTTTAAGAAAGGGGCGACTTAGGGGATAGGCTTTATTAACAACACAAACCTAATTACATACGGGCCAACAGCCGCAGAGAATTATAGAACACTAGAGAAAGCCTATAACACCTATATAGAATAGGTAAGATAATATAGAGTCTAATTCTTACTAAAGAAATACCAGCTAATCTATTTTATAAGAAAACGTAACTAATCTGCAGATCTTTAGCATTTAATTTATATCTAAGGCTTTAGGGGTTAACCAGTTTAGGGCCTAAGGGTATTAGGAGTATAGGTAGATAGCAAGCTCTAGTAGAGCGCATATATGGCGCAAGCGGCCTATAAGGGCCAAGTATAGTATATTGCATTATCCAGGATTATTAATTCTATATAGAGACCATGCTTCCAGAGGTCACGCCTACTATACATAGCAGTTATCCGGCCAACCATAACATATAGGTCCAGTATTTAGGCCATTGGAGAAACTAAGAAAGGCCCCCCTAAATTACTCCTTAAACCACTTTAAAAGGTTCAAACAGCCTGCCTCTAGAGTATAACAGGAGGGTATAAGCGAACGGCCACAGCACTGCTTAAGAAGGAAGCTAATATTCCCCCCCTATAACTACATATTAAAGCCGCTGCAATATAAAGGGCGCAAAATAAACGTAACTCTAATATTATAAAGTATATTAAGACACACCTAAATAAACTATAGAGGGACCCTAGGGCCCCCTATAGGAGAACAAACCAACAACCCCAAAGTAGGGAAGATATATTAGAGAAACAGGTAAAAAAAGCAGAAGAAAAATAGTGCTGCTTTAGGGCCCAGGCCCATATAGAGAAGGAAGGGAAATGCGCAAAAGGTTAGCAAAGACAATAGTAAGAGAGAGAAAGGAGCCAAAGTAGAGCATAAAAGAACGCCAGGAAACCATCTACCGTAATATAATACTGGTTAGACCAACGCTGGAAAGGCGCATAGGAGTTAAAGGTATAGAGGCTGTCTTAAATAAGAGGAACCCAAGCCGTAGCATAGTTAACGCTATAGGGGGTAAACACTTAAGGGCTCTAAAAAGGCCTAACAAAGGCAGAAAATACAATAGCAACACTCTTAAGAACAGGAATAATAGGACTAAAAGACTAGCTCTACTAGGTGGGTGTCCTAGTAGGTAGCCTAAGATACGAATATAGTTAGCTAAGACAGACACTAAAACATATAATACTGTTATGCCCCTTATACACTAACCAAGAAGTAATGCTCTTAGTAGCTAGCATAGAGAACTATAATACACTACTCTTAATATAAAAAGGTCTTAAGGCGGTTACCCAGTGGCTTATTAACTAAAGTGTACTAGACCAGTTCCGGGTTATAAAGGAAATAGTAATAGAAGGTAAGGGGGCAAGTATTAGGCGCCCCCTAATAACTCTATAGTAGTAGAGTTAAGTTTGCGATACTAGCGCGTCCGTAGGCTTGTTACGGCAGCAGTGGTTCCCAAGGAGGTCAAAAAGTAAGGTAGTAGAGTACTATAGGTGACTCGTAGGCGCCTTATAGGCGAGTCCCAAAAGGCAGGGAGATGGATTACGGGGTTTTCTTATTTTCTTAAATAGAGTTTTCTCCCTATATGTAAATAAGGAGTAGTCCGCGTGGGCCCAATAGGGATCCAAATCGGACGTTAAGCAATGAATTATTATTAATAACATCTATTTTAACTTAGGACAAAACTTGATTTACTGTCTAGTAACTAGTAAAATAGTATGCTATGCAAAACGACTAGGGGGCTACTAGGCACTAATGCACAGAGAGCCTATGCCTATAAATTCCCTAGATTTAACTTAATTAACATTCTTAACCTCTAAGAGATACTAGCCTATAACGGCACTAAATATAACAACTACATTGTTACTAGATCTGCCTATATTGGCACCAGATCCGCCTATATTGGCACTAGTTATAATAACCGCAACGTTACTAAATACGATATCTATAATATTACTAAAGTCATTAAATACAGCGCAGCTAGTAGCCTGTGCAAAGAAGATGACCTATTAAAGATATAAGAAGCAATTTAAATTAGGAAATAAACTTTATAAGCACCTAAGAGAGAGCTATAGATACACTTAGTAGTAATAAGAGACTTAACTAAATACAACGGCTTCATCCAGAGCCTTACTAAAAGCACTACGTGCGATATTATTAACGGCTATATCTAAAGCCTTACCATATTAAATGACGACACTGTCGCTTAACTGGATTTAAATATCTACCTTGGGTTCCATCCTAAGCGTCCTCCTTAGTTATAGCTTAAATGCTACCCCAAGCATCTCCTTGGCTATAGGTTAAATAACTACCCTAAGCGTCTACCCTAAGTATAGATTAAAAGGATCTACCTTGAGCACAGATTAAACAACTGCCTTAAATGCAGATTGAATTACTACACCTAAATTAAACGATTTAGTAGAACCTCCTATAAAGGATATTAAACAGTTACCAACTCCTAGCAGAACGGTATCTCCAGATTTACCAGAATTAAATACCTTACTATAAGGACTTTAAGACGATATCTTGGATATAATTAAAGCAATTCCGATTTAACTAAGCAGTTTACTAGAACCGTCTAATAGAGCTATTAATACAGCTCTACGTGCTAACGAAATCTCGGTCAAACCTTCTGCCAACCTTATCTTACCAGAAGGATTAAAACGAATTTAAAGTCAAGCGTATAGCACTATTGCCCTACTATTTACCACTTTAAAATTGTATCTAAATTTCCTATTTTTGGTGCAGTTTTTACCTTTATTTTATTTTCTACAGCTTTGACTATACCGTTAAATCTAGGGGGTGTGTAACCAACTACCAGTACCATACTAAAACAGTACTTTATCTTATCTTATAACTCACTACCCTGTCTTTTATTATTGCATATCTTACTACTTATTTCTATTACCTATTTATTACCTATTACTAATTAAGTGGCACATCGGCAAAATATGGTACCCTTTCAATGGCCTCAATGGTTGGTGGTTGACGCAATTGGCGCGCAGTTGAGGTCATTTGGCAACTCGACCGACTAGCCTATGTCGTGTTTTTTTAACACGTAGCCTGCGCGCAGCCTGCGCGTAGCCTGCGCGCAACCTACGCGCAACCTACCAGTAATCTGCGCATTTGGTAACTATAATTATATTTACCTCTTTTATACTAATAACATATTTTAAATAAATAAAAGCTACTTTAAAGCTATTTATAAGGCTAGTAAAATAAATATTATTATTTTAGATAATTTAATA
>Ga0307507_10006118_pt1 | contig 18862 bp, 5 predicted proteins | sample 7_EM_MG_FD_207223 | JGI IMG/M metagenome (GOLD analysis project Ga0307507, IMG submission 207223) | Populus trichocarpa ectomycorrhiza microbial communities from riparian zone in the Pacific Northwest, United States - 7_EM | ecosystem: Host-associated > Plants > Roots > Unclassified | place... | reverse complement strand
TTGTATAAAGAAGTGTATATAATTTGCTTTGCTAGCCTTATAAATAGCTTTGAAGTAGCCTTTGTTTATTATCTAAAATATACTGTTGGTACAAAAGAGGTGGATGGCTCTAAATATAATTATGGTTATAGGTTACGTGTAGGTTGCGTATAGGTTGCGCGCAGGTTGCGTATAGGCTGCGTGCAGGCTGCGTGTCAAAAAAACACAATATAGGCTAGTCGGTTGAGTTGCTAAATGCCCTTAACTGCGCGCCAATTGCGTCAACCACCAACCATTGAGGCCATTGGTAGGGTACTATATTTTGCCAATACGCGTTAAATCTAATTATTAATTATCCCGGCCTTAAACTTACTGTAGCCGTCTATAGGGGTCTTCCTACTAGGCGTCCTCTCCCTTGTGTCCTATATATCCCTTATATCCCTATTTAGTCTGGTAATATTACGCGGCATTGCTTTTGGCCCGTTAAGGCTTGGGATGGCTGGCTTAGCCCCCCAGTATTAAAGGTAGAAAACGCTAGGAAGATACCTACGCTTCTCTAGCTTATTACCTGTTGTTTCCATTTATATAACCTAGCGTGCAGTTGTTCCTATAGCTGTTAAGCCCTTTCCTTCTGTCTTCTATATTTAATGTAGTCTTCTCTCTCCCACGCCTTATGTGTGCTTCGGTGACAGTTTGCGTATTTTATTTAGTCTTAATTTATACATTGTCTTATATTATAGGGGCCTGCACAGTGGCCACAGCATACCTGTGCTGTATATGTGGATTAGGTGTGTCCCTATTATACACAGCAATAATATTATTCTAGGCGTAGTCTATGGTTATAAAGCCTTGTGTTATATATAAGGCCATTTATAATTATTCCTTTTTGGATAAGGAGTTTTTATATTCCTAGTATATATACGCTGATAATAAGGGAGCTATGCGTTTATTTATTATCTCCCTAGCAAGTCTCTAGCGCCCCTTATATCCTCTTATTATTCTTATTATATGCTTGGTTTGTATTTTCTTATTAAAGCTATTAGATCTAGGTAATTACAAGTCCTAGTATAAGGCGTTCCGTTTATTTTACTATCTTCTATATAGTTGCTATATTATCCGCCTAGCGTCCCCTTTTTACCCTAAGGCTTATGGGAATCAATAGGACTTTAACTAGGTAATCTTTACAAAGCACTTTTATGCTAATACGCTCTCCTAGCCTATCCCCTATCCTTACGGCCCGTTCCTTTGCCTATTAGTCCTTTAGGGTAACTCTAATGTCTCCACTCCTAAGGTGTTAGACTGTAACGGTGTTATAGACCTCCTTATAAATCTCTATAAGAACTTCTGTTTCTGATTGTCCCCTAAGTTCCTCTGCCTTTTCTGTATTTGGTTGTATTATGATTATATACCCAGTTATTGTTTTTAGGGGGGTAGGTTCCCTATGCTATAAGAGCACAGCTATGGTGGCCTAGGTGCGGTTCGCCTATAGGGGGGGGTTTTATTTATCTTCGATTTTATTTAGCTGTTAGAGGATTTAATTAAGGGTTTGCTAAAGGGGCGCCTAAGATTTGCTAGACTGGAGCTATTCTACTAGCTGCATTAGTTTGTAATAGCTAATAGATACTCCCCTACAGTTCTAGATACTAGACGCGTCTAATAGGCTTTATATTTTATCAGATGCCTTCTTAATTGGGGTATTTCCACTTTCTGGTATAGTATTCGCCCGTCCTTGTTGTTGTTATAAGGGGCCATTGTTGGGTATAGGTCTGGCGGTCACGCGCGACTACGTACCACCGTCGTTCCACCTATGCCTCCCCTATGATGCATGCATCTCAGGGGATTATCAAGGTGTTTTTCAGGGTTCTTTTGGTTGGTTTGGTCTTTTTGGGCCAGGTGCAGCAAGAGCTCCAAAAGTTCATATTTATAAATATTGTAGCACTTTTAAGAGCTACTAATAATGATATCTATTTTAACTTAGAATGAAACTTGCTATACTATCTAGTAACTAGCAAAACAGTATACTATATAAAACAACTAGGGGGCTACTAGGCACTAATCTATAGAGAGCCTAAAAATGCCCTAAACTTAATAACTTAATCGACCTTCTTAATAGGAAGATTTTGGCTAAGCTAAATGGCCTATAAACCAATTGGAGCCACAGCTATAAGATAGTATAAAATTCTCAGCTATATAGGACCTAATGCTATTACACAGCTTCTAAAGTACGTTATTGGCGTAAAGCTAACCAAATTTAAAACCAATAAATAAGCACTGCTTAAAATTAAATATAAAGTTTGCTTACTAGTAAAGTATATATAGCAGATCTCTTAAAGACGGGAACACGAATTTCTAGCTACTTAACCATTTAAATGGCTAGCATTTAATATTATCTACCTTAGAGTACTAGGGTATAACGGCGATAGATATATTATGTATTTCTATTATATATATTCTAAATTTAACTTTATATTTACCTCTAAAAATAGGGATAAAGCTACTATCCTACCTACCATTTATAAGACCTATAGTTTAATTAAAACACAATTCCACTAAGACGTCGTCTTCTTTTAAAGCAATAATAAATAAGTATTTAGATAAATAGAAAATACCCTAGATACGTAGTATATAGATAAAGGCATTACCTTTAAATGCTGAGCACTATATACTAAAGAACAAAATAGTGGAGTAGAACGATCTAGATAAACCCTTATGGAATAATTAAGATCTATATAGCTAGAAATATCCTTACCCCTATTTCTAGGACTAAAAGCCTTCCTTACTACTGGCTATGCACTTAATTAAACACTAAATAAGCAACTATGGTGGAAAACTCTATACAAGGTTGCCTATAGTAAGCTACTATTACTTACCTATATGCACGAATATGGTTGTAAGACTTATACGCTAAATAAATAAGTTAGAAAGGGAGACAAGCTAGCTCCTTATGCATTAATTAGACACCTAATTAGCTATAATTTAATAAATATCTATTAAATCTAGATTCCAAGCCTTTACAAAGTTATTTAAACTAGAGACGTTATATTTAATAAGACCTTGTTCTATAACCCTAAGGGTTAAAATATTAATTACCTACTTAGGGAAGCATTAGAAGACACTATCTAGGCGATTAGTTTACTAGAACCTCTCTATAAGGACAAATCTAAGGATAAATCTATTCTATATAGACCTACCTTAAATGCAGATTAAATAACTATATTAAGCGACTCAGCAGAACCTCCTATAAAGGACATTAAACAGCTACCAACTCCTAGCAGAATTGTGACGGGCTCATACAAATGCTTCTGAACCGAAGCTTGTAGATTGCTACTATATAAGAATACTAAGCTAAGGAGAAGAAGAAGTCTGTTAGAGACTAGCAAGATACAAAGGGGTTGCCAAGGCGCTAGTAGTAAGCGAGCCAATGGCGATTTTCTATCCCGGGGATGGAAAATCCTAATTAATTGGCAGGAGTTAGGGTCCACTAAGTATGGCAGGTAGCGTTGCCCTAGCACCATCACATCACCCCCCCCTCCTAAAAAAGCCTGCCCTTAGGCGTTGTCTAAGCTCCTTATTGTTATCTAAATTGTTATAGTTATCCACCCCTTCTTTCTAGTATTTAATCCAGCTTTCTAATTGGCGTGGTGGTCTAGGGAGGTTAGGGTGGGCTAGGTGGAAGTCCCGTAGCTTATAGGGAGAGTACTTAAAATTAGATATAGGGTACCATTCTAGATCTTTATCGTGACCTACCCAGCTCGCACTGTATTTTAGGGTACTATAGTCTTTCTTAACTGCTAAGATCTTTTTAACTTCCTATTCCTCATCCTCTACAATCTAAATTGGCAGTAGGGGGTTGTTGTACTGTTTAGGCAACGGGTTGTCCGCGGCCTTCCGCAGTCGGTCTGGAGAGAAGACAGGGTGGATCTTTATTAACTCTAGTAGCTTAACCTTAAAAGAGTGCCCTACCTTCTTAGGGATCTTATAGGGGCTAGCCATTTGGTAGTCTAGCTTACGGCTTAGCCTCTAGGTCTTTTAGTTCTTTATTAACACCTATACCTTATCTCCTACGTAGAAGTCTACCTTATGACGATATTGGTTTATATCAGCCTCTTTCTTCTCTTATGCTTTTTTTATAATTGCTTAGGCAGTCTTTTAGGCTCCGTATATTCTCTTAGCGAATATCTAGGCCTCTTTATAGCTAAGGCGTTTGCGGGCTGTTATAGGTCCTATAGGTCTATCTTAATTAAAGGATATTCGTGGCTTGTATCTATAGATTAACTCAAATAGCGACATTCCTATACTATTATAAGGGAGCGTAAGCTGTGCGTAGTCCATTATAGGTAGTAGTTCCAACCAGTTGTCCTAGTAGTAATTAATAAAGGGGCGAAGTTGTTAGTTAAGGTACTAGTTCATAATCTTAGTTTAGCCGTTAGTCTAAGGGTAGAATACAGTAGAGAGCTTAATCTTAATCCTAAGGATGCAGCAGAATTCATCCCAGAAGTCTAATATAAATTAGGGTCCACAGTTAGAGACAATTAACTTAAGAGCGCTATGGATCCGGTAAATGTTATTAATATATATATAGGCTATATCTTTTACGGTTATAGTCTTAAAGCAGGGGAGGGAAATGGCTTACTTATTTAGTTAGTTAACTACCATAAAGGCCATATCATAACCATATTTATTCTTTGGGAATGATTTAAAGTCCATTATAACATGCTACTAAGGGCGTTCAGGAACTGGCAGTGGTTATAACTATCCAGGGGTTCAATCCCTAGGGGTATCTACCTATTTACAAGTATAACAATTCCTAATAAACCGTTCTATCTTAGACAGAAGTCCTCGCCAGTAGTAGTAAGGCGCTAGTAGTTAGTGGGTCTTATCTTAACTAGGGTACGCCGTAGAGACTTAACAGTAGGCTTTACAAATTAGCTCTATTTATAGGTTGTTAACATCTAGAACTATAAGCCATTCTTAGTATAAGAGCAGTCCGTCTTCTATTTCCAAATTAGGGTCACCTTCCGTAACTTAGTTGCGGAGGGCTTTTAGGGATTCGGCTATGCGGTTCACAATTAAAATGCGGTTAATTAGTCCTATTAGTTTATCCAGGATCTCTCCTTCTATAGGCGCCAGCTTATTTTATTTAAAGTTTAGTTTCTTAAGGATACATAGGTCAAGCTATTTAGGATAGAGGAGGGTACATATCCGGTGCTAAGCCTTTAGCTTATCCTATAGTTCCATATCCTATTCTCTCCAGGTAAAGGTATTAGCTTTAGAATTTTGCCTACCAGGGCAGTATATAATTGTAAAGAAGAATTAGGAGAGTATTTTAGCCTACCTAGCCTATTAACTGGTAAGCTGCTTTATTATTATAAAATACTTAAGGGCTTTATAATTAGTATAGATTTTAATCTAAAAGTCTATGCTTCCAAGCTCTGCGCGCCACTAGGATAATAATTATATAATAGCTAGCATTTCCTTATTGTATACCTCGTAGTTACACTTAGCTAGGGCCATTATCTTTAAAAAAAACGCTATAGGGTACTACTCGCCATCTAGGTATAACTATAAGAGAACTCCCACTACTACTCCATCAGAGGCGTCCGTTTCTAGTATTAATTCAAGGTCTAGGTTATAGTAACGGAGAATTAGGGAGGAGGTAAGTTAGTCCTTTAACTCCTTAAAAGCTTCTATATAGTTATTATCAAAAATAAAAGGCGTGTTGTTCTTTATTAGTTATATAAAAGGCTTAGCCATAACCCCATAATTATAGATAAACTAATGGTAAAAGTTACAGAAGCCTAGAAAGAACTAAATACCTTTTATAGTATAAAGGGGTTTCTAGTTGCGTATCGCCTTAACCTTCTTAGGGTTAACTTTAATTCCTTCTATGCCAACAATAAACCCAAGGTACTTTGTTTATTTTACTCCAAATTCGCATTTCTTAATGTTAACTTATAGGCCTATATTCCGCAGCCTCTCTAGAACCTTTTTAACGTGAACTTAGTGCTTAAGTTTATTATTTAAGTATATAAGAATGTTGTCTAGGTATACCATACAGAATTCGTTAAGGTAGTTAAAAAGAACATTATTTATATACCGTTAGTACGTGGCTGGCCTATTTATTAGTCTAAAAGGAAGAACTTTGCATTTGTAAGAACCGTAGCGGGTATAGAACATCATTAGATCCTCTAATACAGGGTCCATCCTAATTTAATAGAAAGCTTGGCGGACATTAAGCTTAGTAAAGATTTTAGCTTAGCTTAGACGTGTAAAGGTCTCATTAATTAGGGGAAGAGGGTAACGATCTTTCTAAGTAATGGCATTTAGTTTCTAATAGTTAATACAGAAGCGGAGGCCTTTATTAGGTTTCTTTATAAAGAGGATAAGAAAAGCAAAAGGGGCCTAACTTAGCTTAATAAACCCCTTATAGAGGTTATCGATTAAGTACTACTTAGTTGCTTTTAGTTCCTCTATAGTTTACTAGTAAAAGGGGCTATAGCCTAAAAAGTTATCGGCCTCTAGTTAAATCTTATAATTATAGGTTTAGTAGGGGGGCAGTATATCTAAGGCTGCTTTTAAGAACGCATCTCTATAGTCTAAGAGGTATATAGGGAGGAGGTGCTTAACTAACTCCTTATTAGTTTCCTCTACTAGCCCTTCTTCCTTCTCGTTAATAATCTGGTTAATTTTATATAAGCTGGTTATAAAGACCTCGTTGTCCTTCTAATATATATTAAAGTGGAAACCTATAGCGCTAATTGCCACGATATCTACTATAGGGGGGTTGTGTGGTAGTAGGGGTATCCGCGGCCTTAAGGGCTTTTAGCGTATTAGCGTTGTCTTTACTCTTTTTAGCTCTCATTGCATCTTCTAAAGGTTATCTTCTAAGTCCTATTAGTATGTCCTCTTCCCTATTGGCCGAATCTCTACAATTTGGAAGTTGTTTACATTACTGTCCGTTCTACTTTTATAAGTAAAGTCCTCCTTAACTGCAGTCCTTTGGGGGAGTATCCTTATCAGTACGGATTTTTTACCAGCCTTGTAACGGGTATCTTCTTAAGCGAAAGCTAGGTCGCGGTCCCTAACATCCTACTAATAGGTAGGATTGGCCTTTGCGGCTAATATCTTATAGTTAGTACAGATCTCTCTAATAAAGGAGGGTAACTTTGGTCTACTCTTTAGCCAGACAAACTGTCTTTGTTAAACATTTAGCCAAATATTAAAGTAGGACATCTATTTTTGGCTAAGGATTATGTTATAGGACCCTAAGTCTAGGATATAAAAGGGGATACTAAACTGGCGTTATCCATTAATAGCAATATATAGCTTTAAGACATAGGTAACTGGCTTACCGGCTTAGCCATTATAGCCTTTTACTTAAATAGGCTTCTCTAGTCAGGTAGCATTTACATTTAAGAACTTAGCAACGTTATTCATATAAGCAGTGTTTATAAAGGCAAAGCTATTTACTCCAGTGTTAATAAGGGCAGTTGTATTAACTCTATATCCATTTTAAGATACTGTATATAAAACCATAAAGTGTTTTCCACCTATTAGCTAACTTAGATTAATCTCTTTAAGATTAATAGGATACCCTAGGGGGGAGTTTTTCCCTAGGGTTTTTCTTTTTCTAACTTGTTGGGCGTTTCTTCTTCCTCTATCTCCTTAATATCACCCATATCCTTTAGCTCTAGGTAGGATGTGGTAAAGTAACTATCCTTTCCATAATTAAAGCATGTGACCGTGGTAGGGTTAATTAGGGTATTGCAATAAGCATTGGTTAAAGGTATAGTACATAGCGGGTTAGGTAAGGTTCGCTAGTAGGCAGTTATAACCGCTTTTAGTGTAAGGGCGGTTGTGGTTTATCTTCCGACACTAGCTCCTATTAATGTAGTAGATAGGTTGCGGTTGCTACGGGACCTCTTTAGTTAATTAAAGCGAGTATTAATTCGTTTTAGTTCTAAATCTAGCGACGAATATTAGGCTGCAAGTCTTTAGTAGGTTAGTAGGTCGTCTAAGGCTACCGCAATCTTCTCTTATAGTTAGACCGTTAGCTTGTCGTATAGGTCCAAATAATAGTTCTTAGGGGGGACCTGGCCTTTGCCTACTAGGTGTAAGAATTAAGTCTAAAACTCGGTAAAGAATTAGTTTAATTTTATTATTAGGCGATTATAGTTATAATAGGCATCCCATACTTTATTTGGATTGATATAGATAGTAGCTAGGTGCTATATTATTTTATTAATAGATATAAACCGAACAGGTGACTCGTCCTCGAACTTAGCCTAAAGGTGTCGCTAGGCGTCCCCAATGGTTTAACTAAAGAGGTAGAGCATTTTAGCTTCTTTAGAGGGGAAATGGTTGTAGTTAATACAAAGCTTTCCTTATACCTAGATTCTCCAGTTTTTAAAGGTCAGGTCTACGCCGTCCGATAATGGTAGGGGGTTAGGGAGCTTGACGGACTTTAATTACTTTATTATTATATCCATACTCTCTAGTATATCGCATTTAGTAGAGCAAATAGGTTAACTAAGGCTTCATAAAGGGGAGGCTGGGCTATTTTATAAGGCAGCAAGGCTTTCTAGGATCTCCTTTAGAGTCTCTTATATACTTTAGGCTTAAAGACAATTAACCTTCTAATTAGCTATAAGGGCACAAATCTGCTTATATACACCTATAACGTTGTTATTATCTTTAATTTCTGATCCTAACTAGACCTCGTATTCCTCTTAGGTAGAGGCAGGTCTTTTAAATAAGCTTACTTTAGGTGCTATTGTTGGCTTCCTAAGGTTCATCAGAATTATATAATTCAGTTTTAATTCTGGGGTTCTTTTATAGGTACAGGTTAAGTACAGTCTGGCCTATAAAGTGGGATATTGTTAGGGCCTTCTTAGGCGTAGTAGTGTGGGTTTTTTAATGTCTAAGTATAACGCGTTAACGCGTCGTTGCAGACAAAGGTCTTTTTAGGGTGGGATATTATTAAGGCCTTCCTAGGCAATGTAGGGAGAGCTTAGTATAATATAACGGGCTCGTATAAATGCTTCTAAACTAAAGCTTGTAGATTGCTACTATACAAGAATACTAAGCTAAGGAGAAGAAGAAGTCTGTTAGAGACTAGCAAGATACAAAGGGGTCGCCAAGGCGCTAGTAGTAAGCGAGCCAATGGCGATTTTCCATCCCAGGGATGGAAAATCCTAATTAGTTGGCAGGAGTCAGGGTCCACTGAGTATGGTAGGTGGCGTTGCCCCAGCACCATTACAAGAATAGTATCTCTAGATCTGCCAGAAATAAATACCACACTAAAAGGACCTCAAGACTATATTTTAGACATAATTGAAGCAATTTCTACCTAGTTAGGTTTGCTAGAACTGTTAAATATAGCTCTATAAGCTAATAAAATCCTAGCCAATCCTTCTACCAACCTTATCCTACCAAAAGGTTTTAAACAAATTTGACGTTAAACGTACGCAGTAGCACTAGCTAATATACCTACCCTATTTAGTTACTACGCTGGCTTTGCTATAGGACTAGTAAAGGACATTAACCAAACTAGATCCTTATCTTTATATTAAGACAATCTTCCTCCTAAACTAAGGAACCTTAAAGAGCTAAAAAAGCACCCTTTGACTACTAGCTTTTAAAAAGCTATAGAAGAAGAATACAATGACCTAAAACGCTAAGGGATATTCAAGACTGTACTAAAAGAAGAAGTATATAACGAGCAGATCCTTCCACTAAAATAGGTCTTTAAATATAAGTTTAACAGTAACGGCTACCTTTAAAAGCTAAAAGCTTAACTGTTACGGAGTAGGCACGAGCCGGGATACAATGCACTAAACGAGGTAGTAATTGAGAAGGCTACGTACACGTAACTATGCGTGGTTGATACAAAGACATTGGATGAAGAAGAGTCTTCGTGTGCCAGGTACGGGTATAAATAGGGGTTGTAGGGGAACGTGCGTAGGTGTCTCGGGACGAACGTGAGCACGGGTGAAGAACGTTAAAGATGCGCAGAGACGTGAGAACGAGTGAGTCCCGTGACATTAACTATATATCTATAGAGACCTATAGATTACCAAAGAAGAGACCTATACAGCAACCCTAGCTACTTAAATATTCTATGCCCTTATAGCTATAGCAGCCGCATTTAATTTGGAGATTTAATAGTATAACGCTATAAACGTATTTATAAATGCAAGACTAGATAAGCTAGTCTACTATTACTACCTAAAAGGCTTTAATTAAAATGGACATATTTTAAAGCTACTTATAGCGCTATATGGATTAAAAGTCTTACCACTACTTTGGTATAAAGAGCTTACTAGTATACTGGCTAAATTTGGGTTAAAGCCTATCTTAGGTACTAACTGCCTTTACACTAATAGATGACTTATTATCTTCTTTTACGTAGATAATATTACTATTCTATTTGCTAAAAAGGACCTTTAAAGACTAGAAGAATTTAAAGCTAAACTTCTACATTAATACGAGATCTATATACTAGGAGACCTATAATAGTTTCTAGAAATTTAAATTAAATAAGATTGTATAAGTAGAAAGCTCTAGCTCTACTAAGACTCCTATATTAAAAAGATAGCCAGTTAATTTAATATCCAACCAGAAAGGTTCCCTAGAACACTACTACCTAATAAATTAATTCCGTCTAACCAGAAGATAAGCCCTTAAAGAACACTAATCTATTAGTAATGGGTTAGCTTACTAGCTTACCTAGCTATATTTAGAAGACCTAATATTATAAAGACGCATTTAAAACTAGCCAAATTTCTTACTAATCCAAATTAAAAGCACCTTAATATATTAAACTAAGCTATCGCCTATTGCCTTGGAATAAAATCTACAGCTATTAAATACTCTGGCGAAGTATTTAGAGTACATATCTACTTTAGAAACCCTAAAGAAAAAGATATTACCTTTTACGGAGCATCTAATGCAGCATTTATAGACTATAAAGAGACTAGACGGAGCTCCTAAGGATACCTATTTATCCTATTTAGAGGACTAATTAATTAGAAAGCAACCTTATAATAATTAGTAACTTACTTAACTACCAAAGCGGAGCTTCTCTCCCTATCTACTGCCGCTGTTAAAATTATCTAGTGGCAGCGTTTCTTTAAGGTAATCGGTCTTAATTTAGAACGCGATTTTACCCTACTATGCGACAATATGTAAACTATACAACTCCTAAGACAAGATACACTAAAGCTTAACACCAAGCTACAACATATTAATGTCTATTAGCACTGGCTTAGACAGGAAGTCCAAGACAAAAATATTAATGTACGATGGGTCCCTATAGACAAGATGCCTACTAATGGTCCTACTAAGATCCTACCCTGTTAAAGGCACAAGGCATAGATAAAGCAATTGAATTTGGTGGACATTCGACATTAGATCACTGCTATAACTAACAAAGACTCTTAAGTACCACCTTATACTACTTATAAAGTTATATCTAAATTTCCTATTTTGGTATAGCTTTTATCTTTATTTTATTTTCTACAGCTTTAACTACACCGTCAAATCTGGGGGGGTGTGTAACAGTTCACCAGCACTACGCTGAGACACAAGATCGTCGCCTAAGAGGCTCCAAGACATGATCGACGCTACCCTCGTATATATCGGATACGGTCAAATATTGAGTCATAGACTACGGAGTTCCGGGTCTACTTTTATATATTTAGTTCACTTGATTTCCATAGATTTAGAATTAAGTCGCTCATTCAATTCCCATACTGCAAGCTTACAATATATACTCTTATTATAATAGAGCCTCTATAGCGCCTATAAGTATAATATATAATTATTTTAGAGACGCTAAAGGCGATAGAACTTTAAGCTAGTTCTTACTATCCCTAATATAGGCAGCTCCCTTATACTACCCCCTATAACTAAGCTTCTATACTAGAATATAGCATTTATATAAGCTCCTTACAATCCTACTTTAAACGGCGATATTAGTAGCAGTATATAAAGTAACACTCTGTCAGAGTACATATATTAGATCCCGCAGCGCTTGCGATAAGTTCGCAAGCACTTAATGTCTTTTTGGCCGTATGGCGGGGCACGTTACTTGTGCTTGCGAACTTACTGGAGCCAGGTATGGGTCCGTCGACTGGGTGGGTCGTAGGTACGACTCCCGACGGTCGCACTTCGCTCTGGTACAGTCTAACGCGCATCAAAACCTGGCTAAGGGAAGCTTATGTAAAACCATTCATTCAAGTTTATCTGCCAAATAAGTCTGAAAAGTACGAATTTAAGATAGATACGGAGTGTATATATATATGTTTTTTTTAGCAGAATTGGACCCCTTAAAATCCATTGCATGTTAAAACGTAGGGTTGCCGTTGTAGGCATTGAAACAAGTTGGCAATGAATAAAGTGAGGTGTAGTATAAATATTCGACATAGCTCTTGTCCGTCATCTCTTATTTAATTTTTCACGCGGGTTTCCCCTTATTCGGTTCATCTCAGTATTATGCACTCTCTAGCCCGAGACATATACTGCATAGATGTCCTCCTTTATACTCAGGTCTTCCTGGTATCCCAAGGGTATTTGCCCGCTTAGCAAGGCTGTAGTCGCAACAGAGAATGGCAGTCTCGAGGCCGGCGCTTCCGAAGCTCTGTCATGCGCAGGACGGAGAGGCGCTCAGTTTCAGCTTTGTCTCCAGTATCAGAACCTGTCAACCTATAAAATACGTCCTATTTGGCTTCGCCAGAAGGACCGGTTCTTTTGGGCCAATTGGGCGATCGACAGAACCTTCTACCAAGTTCAAAGTAGAGCGACCACATGAGATTGGGGTACGATGGAGTTGCACAGAGGTACCATCGTCAGAGGAAAGATCGGGAGTACGCTCTTCGTCTATTTGACCTTCGGATGTATCTGTAGGAGCTGGCATTTGATCGGTCTGGTAATGCAAAGATCTGCAGAAACGCTTCGCTCCGGCGATCGGCGGGAGCGCTTCAGCGACCTTACGTTTCTTCGGACTAAAACTCCTTCCTTGAGAAGCTGCAGTAATTTGCTCAAAGCCAGTGGTGTCTAGTGTCTTGACGATCTCATGAAATCCGGCATTATACCGCTCCCTCTGGCCCATGCTCCATGAATGCCTTCACGAGCGGAAAAACGGCCGCTCTTGCGCTCTACCAACAGTGGTTATCATGCAGTACCTTCAATAAGCTTTGGCATTCTCGATTCCTATTGAATTTACAGGAGTATGACAAAAGGTAACACAAGCGTTAAAGCCAGCATCAATGGAAAATAGGAGCTCTTCATACGCCTCTCATCAGCTTCATCTTTGTCGTCTTCATCATGCCTTGCAGTCATTGTTTCCTGAACCCATTCTCCCCTCCGTTGCAGGTGTCCGTAGAAAGGAACTTCATGACATCCTTCCGCCCCAATTACCCAATCAGCGCACAAGACGTCACATTCGATACCAGGCTTCACAAACACTCGGCTTTCCTGGCCCGGCCACAACAGCCTCCATTCCGACGGCGCGTTCGGATCGTCGTGGCCTGCATTAGCCCTGTATCCCGCTCGACAGGCACAGAAATATTGAGCTTCACCTGCGGAGTTCAGGCTATTGGTCTGGACGCACGCTGTAGAGTCGTGACATTCTGAATTCGCAGGTCCGTCGGCGGCTGCCATGCATGGGGTGAGAGTTGGCTCGCTAGTTGGGGTGTGGATGCTTGTTCTTGCGCTTGATATAGAGGCGGTGGGAATGGGTTTTTTGCAACTTGCACTCATGTGCTTCAGGGCAATTTGCAGGTCCGCGCTTGTGCAGGCTTTCTCCGTGCAGTTTTGAGAGGTGGCGGCGAAGACGTTGGTATTGTTGCCGTCGCAAGTGCCTAAGATGAAGTTGGGTGAGTTTGAACCTACCGCACGCAAGGTTGAGTGCTAACAGTTAATATTTGCGAGTTCGCAACCGCAGTCATCGAAGGATAGGGTTAGACATGCTTGCTATTGTCATCTGTGAGCTTGCTCGAAGGCCACAGATGGTAGTGATCGGAAACTTACCGCACATAGAGGCAGCTGGGCTTCGATTCCCACCACTTCAGCGACATGTCCGAAAGAGTTCAAAGCCGCTTTCGCGGTGACAACGATTATAAGGGGAAACAGTAGTATAGCAATACGTATCCGATTCATCAAAGTTTTGGAGTAAAACGATATGACAGGCAGTCAGATTGGGAAGCATCAGTTACTGAGCAGTGAGTGACTCTACAGATTCCCTCTAGAAATAGTTTCGCGCTGAGCATACCACCATGCCATGTCTAACGTCTCATGATCACCAGCTTCTGTCAAGCCACCTTCCATACCAAGAAATGTGGCTTGTAGCTGATGTGGACCAGTTCTGAGTGGTGCATTAAGTTATGTGTCTGCCGGAATTGAAGAGATGCTGTAGCTGATAAGTGGAGTGAGCGCCACAAGCCACAACTCCTCGAATTGGGTACCCTTCGCGAGAACGCATCTCAGCCTGGTTGCAATGTGCAGCCAAAGTTTACTCTCTTGATTTTCGTATCGTATGACATCTTGTGGAGTAAATCGGAAATGTCACGTCTTCCGCCGTCCCGATCGCACAGTATCAAAATCTAACTTCATCCCGACGCCCCCCTCCGGATTGAATCTAATCAGCAATCATGATTCTCACATCGCTTCGAATTATTTTACTGTTTAGTGGCATCGCGGCCGCCGCAAATTCGACATGCGGCTCCCTCATAACTTATCGACAGTATTCAGCCCTCCTTGAAGGCGTTCCGGATTGCCTTCGACGAGGCTGTGATCTCAGCTGCAATGCTTCGCTCTCTTCCATATGCCCTGCAGACTCTCCCTGCTCCGAGTTGTGGACGACGGTCCTAAAACACACTGGTCTCGACTGGTGCAAATCCCAATCTTGCCAGAAAGATCTTGCCTGCCGAACCCATGGATGGCCTATCATAAACGCCGCTCAATTGTGCCAATCCGTTCCGGAAGATTGGATGTATCTTAGCAGGGACTGTTGTGCCTCGAACAATGAACCGTCTGACATTGCCCGCTGGATCAAGAAACTTTGCACGCAAGAGTGGAGGGACGAATTTATCGATTATGGGGGGATGGCGAGGGACGATTGGATTGAGTGGATCCTGCCCTGGAATTGGACCGTCAGGTATGATAACACGACGGGAGAAGTTAAAAAGCCGCCAAAGTGCAGTTGTCCCTTGACCTATCTTCTGCTTTTTGCCGTGGAGAGTGGGACAATTCTCATGGCTCTGATGATTATCCCGCGCATACAACTCCTCTTTCACTACTCGAATACATGGGGGAATTATCCTGAGGATCATATATTGGTTTCGTTGAACAAGCCGCTGCGCGCCACTAGACGTTTGGTCGCCGCAATCAAAATAACCTGGAGTGGGATCAAAACACAACTTTGGAAAGCGCTGAAGTTTATCATTTGTTGTTGCAAAAGGAGTCAAGGGGATGATGATGACTCGGGTGCTATACAAGCTCTTTTGATGGCATTCGTATGGGTCGGACTCAACATCGGGATCACTTTCGCCAACACGTTTTATATGAAAGCAGCTCCCGGATTCGAAAACTTCCCCTCGGAACGGCTAGCCTTCCTCTGGTTTGCAAGGCCAAATTTGTCCTGGATCACTTGCGCTGTTGGGCTGTTCAACCGAGCCGATCTACTACAACGGGTGAAGGATGAGTACAATGAGGAGAATGATGTTTGGGTTGTCGACCTTTTTACAAGAGCAGCATACAGCGCCGCTGTGAACGAACTGCTTATGGAGTTATTGGGAGCTTACTACCTTTGGCAAACTGTCAACGTCGGTCGTCATCGGGGGCTTTTTATCTTACATCGACTTTGGGGTTTCTATCGGGGACATCCAGCCCGCAACATGTATAATGGTGCCTTGGTCTGGGTTATAGCAATGCCTGTTCTTGTGTTATTTTGGGTTCTGGCAGCTTGGGCGTTAGGGTCATCCGTGCAGGAGCTTGCAAAGGCCATGGTCGACAGTGCGCCTTGGAGAGCCCGCCAGAAAGCCATGTTCAAAGAAGCAATCCAGCAAATGAAAACATTATTCAAGGCCCGCCCGGATGGAAGTCCTTCAACTGTTACAGGTCCACCCAGACAAAGGAGACCTTCGCGCATTTATCGGCCGCCCAATCCACTTCAGAAATTTCTTAAAAAGTACGTCATTCGAGGCCAGGTTAGAGCGTGGCTTAGTCGAAATATTCCTGAAGGAAGCTTCAAAAATTTCCTTCGACGCCACTTGCTGCGCAGTTCTCTTGGCGAAGCGCCCAGGCGGTCTCTTTCCCGAACTGAAAGTATCCATTCTCATCATACCACAGCCGGAGTTGGCGAATCTTCTAGCCTTATACCAGCACAACGAGGTGACGAAAATACCAATGAGCGACCAGCTTTAGAAATGACTTCAATACAGAGAACGGCTCCACGCCGAGCTCCTGAATCGAGACCCTTAATGTACTCCATGGAACGAGTGCCACCCTCACAAGATGTCATAAGCGCAGCTTCGCAAATGCCTTGGGATCAGGACGATATTGAATCAGTTGGTCCAGTTATGGTCTCGGAAGTTTCCTCAATTCCGGCTCAGCAACAAGCTACTCCGGCCGTCACATCAGACCGATTCGGTTCCAGACCTTTTCAGGTTCCACAAAGGAGACGGAATCGTCAAATGAATGAAGAAACCGCGTACAAAGCTGTGCCTTCAGACGAGCCATTCGTTAATAGATTTCAAGTGAGTGAGTTGGGGGGCGTACCTCCTTCGAATATTTCCAATGATAGCCGATATGAAACTTCCTCGCGCTCCCTTTCCACGCAAGATACAGCTTATCATCCTGTGTATGGACCGGAGCTTCCTACTGGGCAACCAATAATACAGCCTGGAAAATCCTTCTGGGAGTGGGTAAAATCCGTAACGGACGAATGGGATCGGGGTCATGATATGGAGAGGACGATATACAAGCAAAGATGGAGGATGGATTCTATTAGAAAGAAGTGGATGTTTCTAGCATTGGCAATAGGGTTGTGCTCATATATAAGCCAGTGGATGTTCTGGGCGGGATTTGTTTACACTTCCAGAGAAAGGTGCGTTACATTTAATAGAGCAATCTTTCAGACGCTTCTCCTCTGCCATTACGTTTACTGACCATCCACGTAGATATTGTCCACCGGGTATTGGATATATTACAGCAAGGTGGTCTGCGGCTGCCTTAGGAGGTTCGTTTGCTGGCAAATATTGTGTCATGGAACTAGCACTTACATGTTAACAGGCGTGGCGACGATATTCTTTGGAAACGGCTAGAACTATTAGCACTAGCGGCCAGGTTCTTCTTTCTTCATCTGAATTCTAACTATCAACTATCCCTTCTGAATATCCGCCGCCATCCTTGCTAACGGCGGCAACATTTAGTTATATATTTCTTTGATCGCTCTCACTGAGAATATACTCCTGGAGGATCTATTCCTAATATACTTATTTTGCTTACTTATAAAAGTTTTATTATTTTTACTCTTTTAAATAGAATAAAATTCGCCTTTTATTTTAAAGCTCTACGTCAAAAAGGGTTTTTATTAATAGTAGAGTTAAACTAGATTATAAATAAACTTAATATAAAATTTAATATCTTTAACTTCTAATAGTTTAAAAAGTTGTTCTATAATAGTTATTTACTTTTAAATTTTAAATTTAATGGTTAGTAGAGTAAGAATATCAATTATATAGTTTTTACTTAGCTATTTATTTATCTTTTTTATATTAGCTAAATTATAAAAGTTATAAATAGCTTAGCCTAACTATTCTCTATATAATTTATAGAATGTACTATTAATTTTATATTTAATACCTTTATATTAATTATATAAATCTATTTCTTTACTCTTTACAATAGATTAGTAGCCTTATTTATATATTTTCTTTTTATATATATTTTAATTATTGCGAAGTTTTATAAATTTTAGGTTATTTTAAACCTTATTTAACTAGTTATTATTAAATCTGGTACAAGGCCCGGCTATACTACTACAAAGTCTAAGTCCGACAATGTTACGGCACTGGCAAATTGCCGTTAGATTGCCACAAACTACCGCTACATAATGGTAAGTTGTGGCAAGTTGCCATTACGTGACCAGAAGATTGTATATAACTTTAAGCAGTGCTTCCGTTCTTCTTATTTCCCTTTTTTAGCTTTAGATTCTTATTTATAGACAATATAATTATATAGGCTTGCGCGACCCTCTTGCTGTGCTTATACCTTAATTAACTAAGTCGCTAATATTATCTAAAGCTTATTACTACTCTTCTTTTCTAAGAAGGAACGTAAATATATCTATAAGGCTATAAATAGGATAAGGATATAGAACAGAACCCTAAGGACATTACTAGGACTATAAGGATAAGATAGACCCCTAAGAACTAAAAGAACATAAATAGAACGCGAAACCTAAGAATAGGATATGTATAGACTAGAACCCCTAGGAAATAAACAAACACTAGAAATTACCTAATACCCCTACTACTATGCTAAGAAATACAGTAGCTGGCAAAGCTTCTGTAGGACCTATAAATACCTCTAATAGTAAAATAGTCACTGTCTTAACCCCCTAGGAAGAGCTTACAGCAGCTAATACTAAAATTAAATAGCTTTAAGAGCTGCTTAAAATCAGAGACACCCCTATACCTAGTAAGGAGTTATTAGACACCTAAAGACTTGCTATAGTCCTTAAGGCCCTAGCCCAATATATATGTATAATTACAGCACCTATCGTACCAACCGCGTGCCTACGCGTTCGGTACGCCAGGTACGCGTTTACGCGTTCGGTGCACCAACCACTCGCTTACGCGTCTGGTGCACTTATGAAGCA
>Ga0307507_10006117_pt1 | contig 18865 bp, 13 predicted proteins | sample 7_EM_MG_FD_207223 | JGI IMG/M metagenome (GOLD analysis project Ga0307507, IMG submission 207223) | Populus trichocarpa ectomycorrhiza microbial communities from riparian zone in the Pacific Northwest, United States - 7_EM | ecosystem: Host-associated > Plants > Roots > Unclassified | place... | reverse complement strand
ATAAATTTGAATTGTGAACTCGAATAATAAAATCGTAAGTAAAATATTTCAACTAATTATATATTGATAATTTCAGTTAACTAATTATATATTGATAATTTCAGTTAAGTAGTAAATAATAATATAATACAATTAAAATAAAAGTGAAATAAATAATACAAAAGTTCATATACCTTAAAATAAATAGTTCAAATAAAAATTCATACATGGTTTAAATAACTTAAAAATACAAAATAATACAATTACATATATAGAATTGTATTAACTAAAAATTAACAAACTTTAAAACAAACAACATGTTGGGAAATAACTACTAGGAGAGCTGTGCATCTATTCAAGTATCTTTATACACTACAATAACATGAGCTCAAATGGGTTGTTCTTGTAACTCTACCAGCAGTATCGTACACAAGTTAACTATCTTTAAATATTATGTAAACTATACCTGTTTAAGCATTTTATTAGTTAGATCTCATCATTTCATATAACATCAGAAGCATTTCTAATAACAGATATTTCTATCTTTCCACGGCCATTTTACATGAACCCTCAACCCATTAATAATCCATGAAGTAAATCTCGATACATCCATGAACGATTATCCATGACTTTTATCGAACTTTTATAAAATAATGATGACAACATGTATTAATTAACTATATTAAGTAAATAAGTTTGTAAAAATATTGGTTTAGCTCAAGATTATCCAACTTACTTTCAAATTTCTCTTAAATATTCATTATCAATTATCTACGTCCATACAAATTTATACACATTAATTTACGGAAATTACAACTCGGCAATAACATTGATAAAAATTCAAACGGACCCGCTAAACAAGCTATTATTTATTTCATCACAATACACCTAAGACGGTAATTCGACATAAGTTTCAACAATTTACAAACAAATATAATTTTACAAAATCTAAAACAAACCATAACAAGTACAAAGTTATAAATTCATACTACAATGATGGTTGTTTGTTGTTTGGGGGGGGGGAGTTTGTTTAGATGCAAGGATGGGGGAAGAAGAAGGAGAAATAGGGGAAGGGAGGGTCGATGGCCAGGTCATCTATTAAATTTTATTGATGGAATCACCAACGGAATATTTCTGTTTATGACTCCGTCAGTCATCTTGTCAGTGAAATGGACACGTCATTGTACGAACATCCCGATTTGAATCATTCTGTAATTTCGTCAGTAAAATCACCCATAAAAACTTCATGGAATCTTTTTGTTGGTATATACCGACGGTTTTAGCGAGGGAATTAATTTGATCGGTAAATATCACTGTAAATTACTGACATAAACATTTTATTGGTAATTCTGTTTGTATTCATTTAATTTCTAGTAGTTATTCTTATTAAAATATTCATCAAGTCTTATAGTTCAGTAGTTGATGGTGCATGATTTTTCTATTACATAAAAAAAAAAAGTTCTTGTTTGGACCATGGCCTAAATGGACTGCTTTCAGTCTGTTTAAGTTGGCTTGAACAAACTATCATATTTTTTTTGTTGTTTTTATTCCATAAAATTATTTGAGTCTTGTACCACTACCACAAAAAATTCTCTGCTAGGAGTATATAATTCAATTTATTTTTTTTTAATCTCAAGATGTTAGTGTGGAAGGACACCAAACCTTTTTTTTTTTTTCACATTTGGGCCATTTTCTATGCCAATTACAATTATATCACCTACAAATCCATCAATCACAAGCAAGCAACCATATATCAATTCAAGTAACCATACAATAATTTCAAAAATCACAAGCAACAGCAAAACAAATTTAATAACCACAAATAACAATTCAACACTCTCCAACATTCTTTGCTCTGTTATACATTGTCTCTCTCTTATATTTCACTAACATAAGCGTAAGAGAATCCCCTATTTCCATAGAAATCTAGTTTTAAATGAAGAGCTTGTGGACCAGTGCTGAAGTCAGTCCCTTTACTAGCTCAAGATCGCTCCCCATGAAAAGCTCAATCTAGTTCGAAGTTTTTTATTACTTCATTAATAATAGTCTTCCATAGGCAAGCGGTTCAAGTTCTTTCACATAATGCTGCAGCCACAGGATGACGCAATAGCAGCACAACCAACAACTAAGCCCGCAACTTGCACTATCGTTTCAATTTTTTCAAGCACTTCTCTTCGCTTCTATAAAACAAATGTTGATTATGATGTATTCTTATATATTATCACTATGCTAAATAACTAAAGCCACACAACGATTAAGACAACAAGGCATTAAATTCAAAAGCTGCAATTACGGAAAACTTTGAGATTTTTTTAAATATGGAAATTTAATTAGAAAGACGATTCAAATCCGACAAATAAATTTATAGAAACGAATTATTTGGATCACTTGTTTGATCAATAGGCCGCTACCTGTACTGTTGGGTTGTTTGTACTAAGTATATTTTTTACTATAATTTCTATTAATCAGTTCAAAACATCGATACACATTGTCATAGTTTAATTTTTTTCATTTTATTGATTAAAGATTTAGTTACAAATATTCCCCCTTATCAAATATTTAATATTAATTTAGAAAATACCAATAAATATTTGATTTAGTTACAAATATATGTTTTTTAAAAACATTTCATGCATAATTTATAAAAAAAATAGAGAATTACCTGTACGGGAGCTTCTAGTGCCAAGCTCCTGCTTTTACCTAGTAAAGTATAGTTATCGCAGAAGATGGCATCATCGTGGTGATCAGTGAACTTTTTTCCACCATAACAATCACAACAAAGATCATAGGTGCTAGCTGACTCATCAAGACAGAAACATTGAAAGCAGCTGAAGTATACCTCTGCCAAGAACGTATTACAAGTCTTGCAAAATAGAGCTCTTCCACTCTCCATGATGTAGTACAAGGTGATTGTTTCCTCAAAATCCAAGCTTCCATCGCCGTCCTTGTCCAGCGCTCTAAACATGCTTGGATCAGTAAAAACTGTGTTGTTATCTTTCTTGAGATACTCCACGTATTCATCTAGGTCAATTTGCCCGTCTCTGTTTTCGTCCATTTCATCGAAAATAAATCTGGCATATCGCTTCTTCTCCTCGGGCAGATTTTCATAATAAGTTACAGCAGCCCGGCGAATCCCCTCCATATCTATTTATGCGTGTAATATTTAAGAGGAGGAAAATTTAAGAGGTACGTAGCTTAGATCTACAACTTCAAAACTCCAAAGGGACTTTATATAAATTGAATGAATACCTAATAATTATAATCTATGATTCCGTCTCGTAGTTTGTTTCCGTCGAGTCAACTTATTTGGCTTTTATAAAAGTCAAGTCTCAATTTTGGTATATAATTATACGGACTGAAATTTAAATTAAAATATTTCTGATATGGTGTCCCAACTAGCAAACAAGCCTGAGCACTTTCTTAATTACTCCCACACAAAGTTTATTTTAATATCTTAATTAGATCTAGTTTATATGAAATAAATTTAATTTCACGAAATGGTTATTTTATGAAAATAATAAATTACTGCATGTCATTGGGCTAGAAGGCAAATAAATCAACCGAACGTGTTTTTCACTGAAAAGAAAAATATAAGATTTTGAGTGGAGAAAGTGTTGCTCATTTAAACTTGAGAAAACACTTTTCATTTTGCATATCGATACGTTAGTGTTGCATATTGCTATCTATACGTATATATATATGAAAGAAATTGCATTTCCTAGGAAATGTAGCAGCAACTTCTAACACTACGTACTTATAGCCCAGTGGCCATTGACTATTACAGTCAACAAATCTGATCAAACCATGCAACCCAGCATGTTCTAGTCTCATTATAAAACAATGCCCATAGTTTTTCTTGGTGAAATTTGTGTAGGATTCAATGATCATATAAAAAATTATATGGTTGTTTTTATAAGACATGTTGTTTTGTTCAACTAGACCTCTTATTGAACTTATATTTATACATCCAAACTATAAATATCATGAAAAGACGCTTGTCGTTTTGTTACCTATTACCAATCAATCTCACCGGAGATGGAGATTTGAGGTTGTGGTCCCCTGATGAGGAAAGGAATAGGTCTGACATTTTCTTTTAATTTATATAGACCCACTTTAGACGTTAAAGAAAGTTGTTATCCATTTTTAAACCCCGCACAAAAAAGAAAAAATATAAACAAATCAAAAAATATATTCGAAAGAAAACCAAAAAATAATAGCAGTGAGAAAAGGATTCCAGAGAACCTAGAAAATGACCAAAAAATTATTGAGAAGGTTCAGAAATACAAAGATTAAAATTTGACAGTATATTTTTTACTGATGAGAGCCCTGTTGACAAAAAAAATTCAATTTGAGGAAGAAAAGTTCAAAATCAAATGTTTATGGATTCAATTAAATTTTATTGAAGGTTTAATTGAATTTATGAAGGGTTTGACTGCAATAAAAATTGATTTTTAAGTCAATTTAGGCTTTAATTAGAAGAAATTAAACTTATGGGTCGAATTACAATTTTAAGAGTTGATTTGGTTAAATCAGGAGCTAAATTGAAGAAAGTAAAACTTTGTTGATCAATTGAGGATCTAATTGCATAAATCTAATACCAAGGATCAAATTGAAAAAGACAGCCAACTTCAGGGCTGGCGATTGAATTTGGCAGGGATGCAATTGAATTGATTCTTAAAATCAAAATTGCAATTAAGGACTTGATTGAACAAATCACAAATTGAGAACTGATTTGGATATTAACATGTTTTGGCGACCTTTTCTTTTAAATAAACCGGCGCGTTTTGATCAAAATGACGCTGTTTCATATACTATTTAAAAAAAAAGCACGAAACAATGAACGTCTTCTCCTGGACATGCAGAGGCAGGAAAAGAAGAAGTTTCTCTCCCTTGCAATGCCACTCTCTTTCTCTCCCCCACCCCCCACTTGCCCAAACCCTAAGACAACCCACCCCCCCTCACCTACCATTATGATAAAGATTAGACAGGGGAGCCATGCCTTGCAGGCGGTTGCACAGAGGCCGCCCCAGCCGCCCTACCCTGTCTCCATCATTGGACAAAGGTAGGGTGGCTCCCTCTCCCCTGCCCTTAAAAATAGCAAAAGCTAAGGAGGAGAAAAGGTGGGGAGAAGGAGAAAAAGGGGAGAGGAGAAGTTTTAGAGGGAGAGACAAAGAAAAAAGTGAGGATAGACATAAAGAAAAGAAAAAGGCTTTGAAAGAAAGGGTAGGAGAGTTCGGAGAAGAGGAAAAGATTTTAAAAAGAAAAGGAGAGTAGAAACAGAGAGGAAGAAAAACAAAGAAGCAAGAAACAGAGAGAGAACCAAGGGGACGAGGAGAAGGAGAAAAAAAAGAACAAAAAGGGAAAGAAAAGGAAGAAGTTTGTGTCTTTGCACAGAGAAGAAGAAGAATCACAATAGCTGTCACCAGGCCTCCCAGCGGTTGCCACAGCAACACCGCCTTCAGCCATCACCACCGCCAGATGCACCGCCACCTGCGCCAAGTAACCTTCTCTTACCTGCCACTCCTTTCCTTCCTCACTTGCAGCAAGTTTGCTACATACAGAACATCAATTCATTCTACATGCAACGCTATTAATTAACCATAGTTAGGGTCGGCCACGACCCATTCTATTATGGGTTGAGTCTCAGCCCAGGTTTTGTGTTGGGCCGTCCTCGACCCAGTTTATTATGGGTTGAGACGTGGCTAAGATGTTGTGTGGTCGTCCTCGACCCAGTTCCTATGGGGGCGAGTCACGACCCATTTTCTCACGGGTCCAGTCTTGGCCAGCTGCCTTTGGGGGTAGTCAACACCTAGATGCCTTGTGGCCCGGTCAAGACCTAGTTTCTCTTGGATCCAATCTCGGCTCAGCTACCTTTGGGGCCGGTCAAGACCTCTTTTCTTTGGGGCTGGTGGGACCCAGTTTTGCTTGGGTCTGGACGCGACCCTATTGCCTTTGGAATGGCTAAGGCCCAGTTGCCTTTGGAGCAGCCAAGACCCAGTTCCTTTGGGCAGTCAAGACACAATTTCTTTGAAGGCTGGTCATGACCCAGATTCTCATGGGTCTAGACTCGGCCTAGCTACCTTTGGGGCCGGTTAAGACCCAGTTTCTCATGGGTCTGGACACGACCCTACTCCTTTTTTAGGCCAGCCTCTGTACTGTGTTTTTTAGGTTGAATTGGGCCCAGCCAAGATAGACTCAACCCACAGAATTGGGTTGGGCCCAAACCCAGTAAATTAAATTATATAATATTACATTATATAATTTTATTAAAAAAACAAAAAAAATTCCCAATATCCTTTTGAAAAATTTGTGATTTTCCCGTGTATTTTTCTATCCATTTTGATTAATATTAGTTTGTATTTTTATACTATAAAGATACAAATCCGGTATTAAAATACCTGATTTTCTCCAAAATTGCAAAAACATTTACACAGAAAAAAAAGCATGTTTTGTTTTCTTGCATACGGCCAAGTTTCTTAAAGAAAAAAAAATCATGTCATGTTTTCATACAAGAAAGAATATTTTTTTAAAAAATGTCTTAGCATGCATTTTCGGTTTAATAACAAGTTTATTATAGCTGCGAGAAATAAGCCAATATTTTAAAAATTCCAAAAAAATCATTTTGTTTCCTTTTAATATCTAGAATTATGAACTTACACGTAAGATGTATTTCTAATATTAAAGAAAAATTAGTTCCTTTTTTGCGACGATTAGAATGGTTAGGTTTTACCCTACAAGATAAGAATATCCTCACCAAGGAGAGCTTTTCTCGAACCATAAACAAACCAACAAATAAAAAACACGACAATATCTTAGAATATATCAAACAATCAAACAATAAAGCTTACCTTAGGTAGGGTGTATTTGGGGTGCTAATACCTTTTCTTCACGCAACCAGTCCTCGTACCCGATCTCTGAGACCAGTTAGGGTTTCTAATGACTAAAATACTAGGTGGTGACTCCCATTTCATCCATAGAAAGATAAAGACAAGGAATCATTGTCTTCCCTATTTTCTCGATTTTTTCCAGGATAACAAACTTGAGAGTGGACTAATCACCGCGACGCCACACACGTGCAACAAAGAACATGGCGGTGGAGGTTGGGTTTTTGTCTATTGGTAAATATTATGTCTGATGTTAATTTTATGAACAACTAAGGCAAATTTTATCTATTGTTTTTGTGAAACAATAAAAAAATAAACAAAGAGAAATACGAACATAAGAGAGGAGGAGGCTAGGGTATCATTGATCACTTTATTTTGAAGTTATTTTAACCTAAATATAAAGAGATTATATATAGGCTAAACTAAAAATACTATTCTACCCTTAATAATTGAAACAAAATAAATATATTTCTTAACATCTCCCCTCAAACTCACGATGCGACAACTACAACCATCGAGAGTTTGCCAACTAGAAAACAAAAACAGGAAATGAAATGCGACTTGGTAAAGAAATCTACAATCTAAAAAGAAGAAGAAACAAAAGGCAAAGAAATGGTGTCATGCTTGAGATGATGACGAGTAAGATGGAAATCGATCTCAATGTACTTAGATCATTCATGACAAGCCAAGTTGTGAGCAATTTGAATAGAACTCTTGTTGTCACAATACATAGGAGTAGGATGAGAAATAACCAATGTAACTAAACAATCTCTTTGGTAGTAGATGTCATAACACGATATTCTGCTTTGGTTGAAGATTGAGAAACAATAGATTGTTTATTGTTCTTCCAAAAATAAGAGAATCACATAAAAAGATATAGAAACCAGGAACAATCTTGCGATCTGTGAGATCACTGCTATGATCAACATTAGAGTATGAACACAGCTCTAAGGAAGAGTTGGATGGAAGTAAAAGACTCTAAAAAACTGTACGTCGAAGATATCATAAAATACGAAAAACAACTGCCCAATGAAAGGTAGTATGAGAAGCAACAAATTGACTAACAACATGAACAACATATGCAATATCTGGATGAGTAATAGTGAGATATACCAAGCTCTTAACAATAGTACGATATAAAGTAAGATCTAACAAAAGTAAACCATCAGAGAAGAATACATTGTGTTAACCTTAATGAGTATTTATAGTTTTATTATCAGTAAGTCTAGCCCACTTAAGACTATCGCAACAAATTTTAACTAGGAAGGAAGGTAATCTCTGGGTGAGGAAGCTACCTCAATACCTAAGAATATTAAAGTTACCCTAAATCCTTAATTTGAAACTATCTAGCCAACTCTATCTTCAAAACTAAAATACCATCAATGTCATCACTAGTAATAATCATGTCATCAACATATAAAGATAAAATGATACGACCTGCAATAATACACTTAAAAAAGAGAGTCGAATCATGACTACTAGAAACAAATCCAAGAGAAGAGATCACAACATAAAATTTCTCAAACCAAGCACGGGGTGTTTGTTTAAGACCATATAACGCTTTCTTGAGCTTATAAACATACCTAGAGTCATGTTAAACACCAGGAAGGGGCGCCATATAAACTTCTTCTTAAAGATCTCCATTCAAGAAGGAATTTTTAACATCAAGTTAAGAGATATGCTACTGACAAAACGAAGGTACGACAATAAGAGCATGAATAGTAGTCATTTTTGCAACAAGGGAAAATATCTCCTCATAATCCATAGTATACTATTGAAAGTATCCTTTTGCAACCAACCTAGCTTTGTATTGCTTAATAGACCCATCAGAATTAGTCTTGATCTTATACACCCAACGACAACCAACAATACTCTTACTAAGAGGTAGAGAAACCAAATCCCAAGTATCTGTCTTATGTAAAGTAGAAAGTTCCTCATCCATAGCTTGTTGCCAAAGAGGATCAAGAATTGCCTCTTTATAGAAAGAGGGGTTAGAGAAACAATGAATAAATGCTAAAAAGGAAGTATAATGTCGAGTTTTGACAAGAGCTCGAGAGGCTGTTTATATATCAAAAAATTCAGAACGATATTTCATTAAATAAACCCAATAATAATGAGTATGATCATCAATTAAAGAAACATAATATCAAGACCCTCCTTTTGTGGCAACAAGGGTCCACATACATCAAAATGATTCAAATCAAATAGGGAAGAAGAAACATAAATACTTTGATTAAAAGGTAAAGTGGAAAATTTCACCAATTTACATCCATTACAATCAGAAATATCACAACTTTGCAAATTTTTTAAAGCTCTTATGGATGCCAAAAATCTCAAATGAGAAGACGACATATGACCTAGACAAGAATGCCATAAATAAAAACTCTCTTAGTGAAAAAAAGAAGAAATAGAGATGATAGAGAGGAGAGAAACAAAACAGAATAGAGAGAAAGAAATAGGGGATAGACGAACGGAGATAAAAAAGAAAGAAAGAGAAACACAGTAGAAGAGAAAGAAGGAAAATATAGGAGAAGAGAAGAACAATAACATCTCTCTCTCTGGTCTCTCTCTCTGCCATTTGAAACAACACCATTGCCACCACAACACCGCCACCTTGAATGACTACATCGCCAACACCATCGCCAGGCCAGCCTCTCTCTTTTCCCCCTCCTCTTTCTTCTTCTTCTTCTCTGGGCGCCCTTCACTGTTCACGTTGCATGTAAATAGTGGAGAGCTTCTCACTATTATTTGGGCTGATCTAGGTCCAACCCAAATCAAAATGGTCAGGTCGGGTCCAGTCCAGTCCAAAACAATTCCAAAAATCCTTTCAAAATTTTTTATGATTTTCCCGTATATTTATCAATTTTAGTTGATATTAGTTTGTATTTTTATACTGTAAACATACAAATCTAGTATTAAAATGCTCGGTTTTCTCCAAAATGTTGCAAAAAAAATTATATGGAAAAAAAACAAAAAAAATATTTTTTGTTTTCATGCATACGGCCAAGTCTCTCAAATATAGAAAATTTCATATTAAGTTTTCATAGAACAAAAATTCAAAAATATGTATTAGCATGCATTTTAGCTTTAATTACTAGTTCATTAAAGTTCGAGAACTAGGTCAATATTTAAAAAATAACAAAAAAACTATTTTGTCTTCTTTTAATATCAAGGGTCACAAACTTATACGTAAGACGTATTCCTGATATTAAAAAGATAGTTCTTTTTTTATCGACATTAGAATGGTTAAGATTTATGCGATGAGATAAGGATCTTCTCACTGAGTAGAACTTTTCTTAAACCATATACGGACCAACAATTAGAAAACATGATAATACCTTAGTTTATATCAAACAATCTAACAATGCAGCTTATCTTAGGTAGGGTGTATTTGGGGTGCTAATACCTTCCCTTTACGCAACCAGTCCTCATACCCGATCTCTGAAACCAGTTAGGGTTCCTAGTGTCCAAAATACTAGGTGGCGGCTCCTATTCCCTCATTCCACTAATAAAAGATAAGAATTCCTTGTCTTCTCTATTTTCCTGATTTTCCAGATAATACTGAGAGTGGAATATCATCGTGACATCGCGCATATAAGATAAAGAGAACTAACACCTACTAAGGGCATACGAGTGCCATAAATAGTCATAATAGGAATAGAGGGCGAAGGGGACACAAAAGTAAAAGATGAAGAATTTGGAGATATATGATGTGAAGCGCCAGAATCCAATACCCATTTAGAATGTGACGTATCTAAGGAACTATGAGGCAATTGACCTACAAAGAAGAAGCGGACATTGCTTGTGGATGTAAGGAGAGAAACTTCTGAAATTGCTCAGCCAAAGTAATAAGATCGATGATAGAACTTGATGAAGCTACTATTATAGTATTGGGTGTGGTGGTTTATAATCCTAAGGTGGTCTATGAGCATTAGCTTGTGACTGGCTGTCAGGCTTCCAAGCTTGATTTTGTCATCTCAATTTAGGACACTAAGCCTTCCAATGATCTTTCTGCTTATAAAAATTGCACTTGTCGAAGGCAACCCTTGTGTAAGGCTTATTCTAATGATTAGAGAATGACTTAAAGGGTACTGCTATTACAAAAAGGATTCAAAGCAGAAAGAATTCTCTTTTTAGAATAAGACTGAAGTCGTATTTCTTCAGCTAATAACTCACTGACAATATAGTTAACAGAAGGCAATGGAGAATAATGCAAAATTGAACCTCTAAGTCCTTCAAAATAACTGCGAAGTGTGGTTAAAAAGTGTACTAATCATTGTTGCTCTCTACGATCAATATAGGCACCACATGCCTTTAATTCTGTTGATTCTGTAAGAGTCAATTAATCTCAAAGATTTGTCATACCAAAATAAAACTCTTGAATACTCATATTCTTCTGATGAAGAGCTTGTATGTCATTCTCTAATTGATACTATTTTGTAAAATTTGATTGCATGAATAACCTTTGCAAATGATCCCAAACCTCCTTTATTGTCTTATACTTCACCAATTGCGTACGTATGAAATGCTCAACATAATTGTTAATCCAAGTAATAATCTTTGCATTGTTTGCTTCCCATGCATCTATCAAAGCAGCATACCCCTCATCAGTATTCCTAGGTATCACATAAGTTCCACTAATATATCCCCACATTTTTTTACCCTTAAAAACATTTATCATTACATAACTCCAATACGAATAATTATTTTATCGAACCTCACACTTGTCGCACATGTGCGAACGTCGCAGCGATTTCTCCATTCTATCCATATTTATCTAGGTAATCAGGAAAATAGGGCAGACAAGGGTTTCTTGTCGTTTATCATTGGAGAGAGGAAATGGGAGTCATCACCTAGTATTTGGTCTCTAGGAATCCTAATTGGTCTCAAAGATCAGGTATGGGGACTGGTTACGTAAAGGGAAGGTATTAGCACCCCAAATACGCCCTACCTAAGGTAAGCTACACTGTGCGATTTTCTGATAAAAGCTAAGGTATTGTCGTGTTTTCTAGTTGTTGGTCTATCTAAGGTTTAAGAAAAGTCCTCCTCAGTAAGGAGATCCTTATCTTATCGGGTAAATCATAACTGTTCTAATGTCAACAAATAGAGCTACCCTTTTAATATCAGGAATACGTCTTACGTATAAGTTCGTAATCCTTAATATTAAAAGAAGACAAAATAATTTTTTGATATTTTTTGAAATATTGGCCTAGTTCTCATGACTTTAATAAATTGGTTATTAAAGCCAAAAATACATGCTAAGACGTGTTTATTTTTGTTATGTGAAAACATGATATGAAAATTTTTGTATTTGAGAGACTTGGCCATATGCATGAAAACAATTTTTTTTGTTTTTAATTTTTTATATTTTTGGAGATAGTCGCGTATTTTAATACTGGGTTTGTATCTTTACGTATAAAAATACAAATCAATATTGAGCAAAATTGATAGAAAAATACGCGATGATGCGAACCATAGCAGAATTGAATGGAATTCGCGAACCCAAGATCTATCTAACTCAAGTTTATTGAAATTAAAAAGAGCTTTATCACAATGGAAGACATGCTCCTAGGCAACAAGACTATAAACCAACCTAATCACAACACCTACACCTGGAGACGAGCAAAAGGAGTATAAATTCACAACAAAGATTGGTCAATTCTTTGAAGAGTTGAAAGTTCAATTAAGAACCAAGATTGGCAACCAAAAGTCAGCAAACAATCAAAATATTATTAGCTAAAAGAAAACTGTGCTGAAAATTATTCTCAAGAGTATCTATACCCCAAGCCAAAAACCCTAGTTTTCCTAATGGGTCACATATAAACCCCATTTAAATAATAATCAACGCAAGCTAAAACTATCTCAGACTAATTAAAATAAATAAAATAAATTAGTCTAAAACCCAAACAAGTGTTTCCTTACAAAATAAAGAAATTTTAATAGCTCATCTAATTTAATAAGACAAGTTCGGTTATTTTCGCATTCTGTCTGGCAACAGCAAAGCTGAACTTCAAATGGATGGTTCTCTCTCGTCTTAAAGAATTAGAAGGTGTGCCATATACTGTTGGAAAGGTATGAAAGTCTAGTTTCCAGCCCAACTAGAATCACCTCAAAATTCAACCTGTAGCGAAAGGTCAAACTGACTGAATCTAGTTTTCTTCTCCTAATCCTGTGTAATGGTCTTGGTTCCACCAACAAGCTCCTATTGAACATGAATCAGATTAATCACGGCTTGCTCCTCATTATTTGATATCCTCTTAAAGTCCACCTTAGCCCACGTATCTTAAAGAAGTCCATTGAAAGCTCTTTGAACCTCTTAGCTCTAAGCCTTGTAACTAGACCAACGGAACCTCCAATAGATCCTTTGGTGCTTGGATCGCATCACGCGAGAAAATCACAAATTTTTTTAAAAGGATTTTTTGAAAGTTTTGGAATTTTCTTTAAATATATAATATTAAATATTATAATATATAATACATAATATTATAAAATATGTTGGTTGGGCCGGCCCAGCTAACTAGGCCAGACTCAACCCAACAAATCTCTCTTTTTTTCTTTTTTTTTTATCTAGGCTGGACTCGGCCCAACCACTTAGGCTGGGCCAGAATAGGCCCGACCTAGAAAAGGGGGGGGGATTAATTTCCCCCTATCCATCGTCCTATAAGAGGAGACGAAGATGATGGTAGGAAGAAGAGTTGTCTAGCGTGGGTAGCGCTGTCATTGCTAGTTTGGCAGAGTACGGAGGCTTTGTTGGCGGTGCTATGGTGGATGCGAGTGGTAGGGAGAAAGAGGGAAGAGGAAAAAAGCAGGTTGTAGAGAGGAGAGAGACCAACGGTGGCTGTTGGCTTCCTGTGGTGGATATGGTGGCGGACGGGCTAATGGTAATGTGGGTTAGGGAGGCTGGTTTTTGGCTGACTTTGGACCTAATTGGTCCCCCCCCCCGTGGACCATGAAAAACAAATCTATTTATAGGTGGTGGAAGAGGGACACTTTGTCTCTAGTGGTGCTAAATTTCAGCCCTTGGTTCGACCCGAAAGCATCCCAACCATTGGTTCAAAGTCGCAATGATGAACTGTCAGTTTTGTGAAGGAAAATGGCTGGTCGGGATGGCCACTTTGGGGCAGCGCCACCGCCTCTGAAGCCTCGATTAGCTCAAACGGTCTATATTGGTGTGTAGCCAGGTGTCAAGGGATCGTTTACGTGTAAGTTTCATCCAATTTAGGGAAGAAACGAGGCATCAAATGCCTTGGGAAGGAGGCCTTTCAGGCAACCTCTCTGAAGAAGAAGATGAACGACTATCTTCAAAACAACGTCGTTTTGGCTGTGTTGCTACCCAGTTTTTGACCCATGTTTTTGATAAATTTTCAGAAAAAAACCAAAAATAGCAAAAAAACAATGAAAACCCCAAAAAATATATTCTTGATATATTTGCATCGTTTTTAGCATTTTCAACGCCATCTCAAAAGAATTTAAATTTTCAAATGTATTTTGAATATGTTCAACTTTTAACGCGTTAATTTTACAATCACTAATTTTTCTTGTTGAGTCGACGTTGATATTGCTTGTTTTCAAAAAAATTTAAAAATACAAAAAAAATAAAAAAAATCAAAATTTACAAGGGACCAAATATGAAAATGAAAAGTTGAGGGACCAATTTGTTTTTTGGTTGCTTGGGGACCAAGCAATTAAAAATAACAAATTTTGTTATCTATAAAGAGAAGTGAAAATTTTTAATACAGGGGCAGAGAAAATGTGAATGGGAGGAGGGGTGGAAAATTCACAAGAAAAACCCTAAAACCCAAAGAACCCCTAAATAATCTGTCTTCTTTGCAAACCGCCGCCTTTCCCCTCGCTGGGGACCAAAACCAGAGAACCTCACGGTTGTCTCTCCCTACTGGTCGCACCCCCCTTTTGGTCTGCGATTTTTGCACCTGAAACAGCCCCATCTTCCTCTTTATTGAATCGAGAGCCTCATTCTCTTCCCATTATCCTCTTCACCCAGCCACAACGTCCCTCTCCTGGTCGTCAACACACTGCCCCCCATTTCCTTCACCTTTGCATTTCCTCTCCTTGAACCAACAACCCGACAGACCCGAACCCCTCCTTCTTCTTCCCCAACCGCCTCCGTCTCTTGGCCAAACCAGAGCTGCCGCCCACTGACACAGGAGACCAGCCCCACAGCGGCTCCTTTCTTCCTCAAGCCGAACACAGCGGCAACCCCACTGTCTTCTTTCCAGTCTTCTCTCAGTCCCACCGCGACAACAGCGCCACAGCAACACCCAGCGCCACCGTCAGCTCTAGTATCGTCGAGGCCACGGCCAGCAATCCAAGCACGACAGAACCCACATAACCCACCTTGGTCTAGTACAGCAGCCTCCACCCTCACCTTGGAGTCGTCAGCTATCATGAAGAGGAAGAACTAAACTCAGATCTGAAAAAGAAAGAAGACTGGGAACAGATGAAAGAAAAGGAAAACTAAAACATACTGTTGTTGCGATTTTGCTGCTTTGTAGGTGACATTGCTTCTCACCACCGGTGCAAAAGGGAAGAGGAGGAGGAAGTCGTTTCGGATCTCCCCTGTCGCTGGTCTTTTTTGCGGCGGCGCGTGAACCCACGCGCCGCTAATGGCAGACGCGCGTGGAGCACACGCGTCGCCGCTGCTCCTACAGTTCCAGAGGGCCTTTGCAGTTCCTAGACTTTTTAGGGACCTGTTTTTTGTAATTTTCAGAATTTGATGTGTATATTTATATTATTATTTGATTTATTTTGAATTTTGGTAATTGTGAACATGTAAATGTGGGTGTACGAGAAAAACATAATAAAAAGGGATGTGTGTGCGTTTGTATTTTTTTTTAATTTTAAAATTAGAAAAAAATACAAAAATAATAAAAAGAAGAAAAAAGAATTAAGTGTTTTAATTTGTATATGGTCAAGTATTTTAAGGACAAATAAAATCATGTTGTACTTCCCATGAAAATCTAAGAACAGGTTTCTACATATATTTTGGGATTTAATAACTGATTTATTAAAGCCAAACTACATCAAACCGCGAAGGAGCTTACCTCAGGTAGGGTGCGTTAGGGGTGTTAATACCTTTCCCAGCCACAACCAGTCCCTTACCCTCGAATCTCTGACAAATACCAGTACACTCGGGTATCTAGTAACCTTCAATTAAATACTAGATGGCAACTCCCAAAGAACCAATAAAGCAAACGAACAAAAAATCACCAACCGACGCCGCGCTCACGTGACGTGCGATAGGCTAAATGCATTTTAGTCCCTCGATGTGTGATATATTCCTAATTACACTCCTGATTGGCTTCAAACTTTAAATTTTTATTTATTTTACCCTTGACGAACTTCAATTCAAGCGCCAGATTTCACCGCCTTTTACCTTTTGGTCCTTGGTTTGGATTTATGCAATTTGACTCTCAATTCATCAATAAACTTCCAATTTCATCAATTTGGCCTCTGATTCAGTCAATTTCAGTCTCTCTAATTATGCGCCTTTTCCAATTTGGTCCTTGGTTTCATATTTCTTCAATCAAGTCCCTAATTGGCCATAAGACTTCAATATTTATGCAATTAAGCCCTTGATTTGATCAAATCAGCTCTTAAAATTTGACCCATGAACTTCAATTTTTATGCAATTTTTTTAGACTTCTTAACCAATTTTAGCCATTTTTTGGGCATTTTGATATCCTTTTCATACTGCTATATTTTTTTGGGATTTCTTTCAAATATAACTTCTTTTTTTGTTTTGGAAGAGAAAAAGTGAATTTGGGGATTAACCCAAAAATAGGTTATGACAACACTCATAGATTGAAGCGAGTCACCTTTCTTAGTAGCCATAATCAACAAACAATGAAAACTAGAACGTCAAAGAAAGGAAAAATAAAATACAAGATTTATGAAAGTAAACAAATATCTTCTCGAAGTTATACGATCACTCCAAAAAAATTTGCAGAAACAGAACGCAAATACCAAATTGCAGAAACTAAAGGGAAGACGAAATACCAAATTGTTGAAACTTAAGGAAAGATGAAATACTAGATTTGTAGAAACTGAACAAATATCACTCCAAAAGATATGCCTTGTTCCATGAAACTATGCTCCGATACCATGTGAAACGATAAAAAACTAAACAAAGAGAAATACAAACATAAGAGATGAGGAGGCTAGGGTATCATTGATCACTTTATTCTGAAGTTGTTATTTTAACCTAAATACAAAAAGATTATAAATAGGCTAAACTAAAAATACTATTCTATCTTTAATAAATAAATCAAAATAATATATTTTTTAACAGTTTTTAACTACTTTTTAAGTAGTGTATTGTTTTGGTATCCATTTCCAAGGTTAGATTTTTATTTGATGTTCGTATCCTGCACTAGATGATTGTCAAAATATTGACTCACACGAGACTTGTTTAAGGCTCTTGGAAGTATTGAAAGTGTATAAACCACATTATGCCAACTTTTGGCCTACCTATCGATAAACCATATAGAATAAATGTATGAAATGTCCAATTAGAGAATCTATTTCTTGTTGTTGTTATTGTTGTTTTTTTTTTGGCAGTCAACTGCTAAATGCTTGACTTTATTTTTTCACAAAATATTTGAAAGGAGATCAATTATCTAAGGAACTGTCACCCATGTGCGGCGTCTTGGTGATCGTCCTCCTAAACCGGGGTCTTTGTGGTGATAGTGGAAAGAATAAAGAATTCTTGTTTCTTATCATTAAAAAAGAGATGAAGTCGCCACCTAGTATTTTGATTACTGAGAACCCTAACTGGTTTCAGAGTCTAGATGAAGGGACTAGTTGTGTATAAAAAGGATGTATCACTACTAGTACACCTTACATAAGGCAAGGTGCATTGTTTATTTTTTCAGATATAAACAAGGTATTGTTGTGTTTTCACATCGTTGGTCTGTCTAAAGTTTAAGAAAAGTTCTCATCGGTAAGGAGGTCCTTATATTATCAGGTTAAAACCTAACCATTCTAAATTCAAAACATGAAAATAAAAGGTAGTGTCTTTTTATTCAATATCGGGAATATGTCTTACATATAAGTTCATAGTCCCGTATATGAAAGGAAACAAAATAGATTTTTGGTGTTTTTTGAAATGTAGGTCAAGTTCTCATGACTTTAATAAACTAGTTATTAAATCCAATATGCAAGCAAAATAAAAGGATCATTTTCATGATTTTCAGTATTGTAAATTATGCAAATATGATTTTTTTTGAGAAATTTGGCTATATGCACACAAATAGAAAGTAATTTTGTAATTTTTTTTAAATAAGGAATTTTTTATTTTTATGATGTTTTTGAAAATTTGAAGAAATACAAGTATTTTTAATATCGGGTCAGTATCTTACAGTATAAGTTTACAACCTCGATATTAAGTGAAATGGTTGGAAAAATATTTTTCCATTTTAAGGTTTAGTGTGATATAATTCCTATAGATACATGTCATTTATTGCCTAGTCATTCATGATAATATCATTCATGATAATATAATAGGAAAGTTCATAATGATGGCGTTAAGAATACTTATTCTTCTTTTATGATATAGTAGTGATTGTTTTAGTTTTTGAGCTCTCTATATGTCTATTTCTTTTTTCAATAAGTTAAAAATATGTGTTAGTTATTATTTGCCTTGATTTCTGTCAAAAGTCATTTATTTTAATCTTAATCATGTCATTTTAGTTTATCTGAAAACATCTAAATGCGTTTCTAAAAGCAAAATACAAACAATAAGTGTCTCATTTGATCCGGCATTCATGTCTATATATCTATTTAGAGTTAATATTACTTGCAATGAAATCCCTTGTGATGGTACTCAATTATTTTACTAGATAAGCTTCATTTACCACATGATTTTACACAGTTTAAGATTAAATTAAGAAATTCACTATGCCCTCCAAAAGTACACATGAGAATATGGAGATCGAATGCATGAGACTATACAATTGCGACAAAAAAAAAATACAACTTTATAA
>Ga0307507_10006116_pt1 | contig 18867 bp, 15 predicted proteins | sample 7_EM_MG_FD_207223 | JGI IMG/M metagenome (GOLD analysis project Ga0307507, IMG submission 207223) | Populus trichocarpa ectomycorrhiza microbial communities from riparian zone in the Pacific Northwest, United States - 7_EM | ecosystem: Host-associated > Plants > Roots > Unclassified | place... | reverse complement strand
TATTCTAAGATTCACTACAAGGAGAGAACTATCTACGGTAGGGACTGAGGTCCTTTAAATACACAACCATACTCCTAAGAAATCCTCTCTTGTACGTAAGGTACGTGTTATCTATATTAAACGTAACATCCCTTCCATTTAACATAGTTAATACGTTTAACACTATGTAACCTTGGTTACTATTCCTTGTTATATAGTTCCACCAGATCTATCCTAGACCGTACCTGTATTAACTAACTAGCTTCCGCCAACTCTTCTCCAAGTAGTTATAATATTGTACTTAAAGCGTCCGTAATACCATCTCCCTCCTCTTTATCTTTGTTCTTGAAGATTCCTAACATCTCTAAGTCGTCTACTAGAGGTATAATATCTGTTTAATTACTCTGGTTAATATCTATACTTATTATATCTAAAGCTTCTTCTTTTTTTTCCTAGGTTAAGTGTTGCCTTTATATGGTTTCCTCTATACTATTGCTGGGTAAAGTGATGGCGATTCCCTGCTCTTGTTGCGCTAAAAAGGGGTTGGTTTATATTGCGCTAGCAAGTCCTACGTCTTAACAACCTTCCTCTTGCTCTAAGTATATTAAAGCAAACGTTTAATCATCCTGCGATATTTGCTCTGTCTTTAACGCTAAATATACGTGTCCTATTACTCTTAACAGTCTTTAAGTTCCCTAAGTAACTTATTATAGGGTCTTATGTTTAATCTACTACTATAAAGCTTAACAGTAAGCTGGCCTCCGCGTTACTTAAGGTTTAACATGCTTTAGAAGAGTCCGCACGCGTCCTTAAAGCTTAATATTTAGCTTATGCTCGTCTTTAACGTCTTAAATGTGTCCGTAAGAAGGTCCGTTCTAAGAAGTAGAAACTTGTTTAATAGGGTTTGTCTAAGCTAGGTAATAAAAGGACTAGCTCTCCTCCTATAAGGGAAACAACTCTAAGTAGCTTAGTAATTACTTCTCTTAGGTCCCCCTTAGGCGATTTATTTTTTAGTGATCCTTCTTTATTAATATTACCTGACCTACTTTCTTCTAATACTCCTATACCTTTCCTATAGCGTTCCTTAGGTTGCTTAGTGGTTCCTAGGTAGTCTTACTATAGCCTATCTACTTTACTTTATACCACGTTTTGTTATCTATATCCTTGTAACTAATAATTTTTAAAACTTATTATTTGTCTTCCTTTTATTCTCTATACGTGTCTGCCTCGTAGACTAGTAGCTTAATATTCCCGTATACTGGCTCTAACATTGCGATATGCTATATAGGGTATATTTTTATTTTGGCTAGTAGGTTCAACTTATACGTAACTAATGAAATTCTTTACTTGATTTTAAAAGGTCCTAGTCTAATATAGTCTAACTTCTTGCTTAGTCGTTAACTCTTAAAATTTTTGTGTAGTAGCTACACTTTATCTCCCTCCTTAAGATCTGGTCCCTTAGATCTCTTAGCATTATGGTACCTTTTTATTCGTTCTTGTACTAGTTTAGCTGTTTCTTTAAGGTCTATATAAAGATTTATTAACGTCTCCATTCTTTACTTAGCTGTGCTACTCGTCTTTTTTACTTAACGTGGCGATAACAATATTCTTAGCTCATACCCGTAATTTGCCTTAAATGGTAATGTCCCCATTTCTTCTTATGGTATTGTATTGTATATAAACTATATAACTGGTAATAACGATACCCAATTATTCTATGCGTAATTAATATAGTGCCTTAGATACTATTTTAGTGTCTAGTTTAGTCTTTCTATTTATCCGTCCATCTGCGGATAATACGCTATAGATATTACTGCGCGAACTCCTTATTCTGCTAAAAACACTTCCCAAAATGCTACTATAAATCTTAGATCTCTATCCGATATAATCTTATCTAGTACTCCATGTCTTGCAAACACTTCCTTTATATAGATTCTAGCGACATCTTCTACTAATATCTCTTTAGTGCATGCTATAAAGTATCCCCACTTTATTAGCTTATTCACTATTACTAAAATCACGTCATGATCTTGTCCTATAATAGGATCTCTTAACTTTAGTAACTTAATAATAAAGTCCTATAATATAACTTCCTATGGTCTTCCTAGTGTCTCAATAGGTTGTAGCCCTCTATACAGCTTATACCTTGTTGGTTTGTTTCTTTGGCAATCTAGATATTCCTTTATAACTTATCTAGCTAGTCCCTAGATTTCTTAAATAATGTACTCCTTTTAAAGCCTTAACACTAAGCCTGTAGCTCTATTATGTCCTTATGTTATTCCCTTATGGAATTCCTTAATAAATTCTTCTGTGATAGACTTAGGTATATACATTACTTCTCTATTTTTATATTACTCTAAGTCTAGATCCTCTGCCTATGCTTTTTAGATCTTCTATATCCAATTACTCTTTAGTAATTTATAGATCTAACTTTTTTTAGTTACTATAATCTTTGGATAATTATACCTAATTAATCTGTCTTAATCTTTTCGCAATAAAGCTCCCAATAGCTTTTTATTACTTTATAGTTCCGCCCTTCTGCTTAGAGCGTCTGCTTGTGCATTGTCTATACCTTTAGTATACTAAATTTCGAAATAGTATTCTATAAGTATTTCCGCCCATCTAACCTATCTTTGGTTGAGTTTCTTTGTTATTAAGAATCCTATAAGGTTCTTATAGTCCGTCTTAACCATAAATAGTCTCTCTATGCCTTATAAAAATGCTCTCTATTCCTTAAGTGCTATAACTATACCTAATAACTCCTTATTATAGATATTATAGTTTAACTCTAGTGGTGTTATCTTCCGACTATAGTATGCTACTAGGTGCTATCCATTTTAATATTTCTATAGGAAGCACGCCCCTAGTATAAAGTCTAATATATTTATTTCTATAACCGTCTCTAGACCTGGTTAATAGATCTTAAGAACTAGCTCTTAGGTAAATAACTCTTTAACTCTTTTAAACAGTTCTTATTATTCCTTTCCCTATACCCACAATTCTTCTTTCTTTATTAACCGCGTAAATAGCTTAATGTCCTATAACTATTACGCTATAAACCTTCTACAGTAATTGCAAAACCCTAGGAACGATCTTAACTGCGTAATATTTTCTGGTTCTTGCCAATTCACTATAGCCTTAATCTTCTTTGGATCTATACTAAGTTGGCCTAGTTTAATAACAAATCTAACAAAATCAGTCTTCCTAGTGAAGAACTCGTATTTCTTAATTACTACTGGCATCTATTCTTCTTATAGTCTCTTTAAGACCTATTTAATATGTTTTCTATGTTCTTCCTTACTCTCTAAATAGATAATAATGTTGTTAAGGTATACCATAATAAACTCATCTAGGTGTTCTCCTAATATACTATTAATTCGCTTCTAAAATGTTGCTAGTGCGTTTATAAGCCTAAATTATATAACTAATAGTTTATATAGTCCTTCCTTTAACCTAAAGGCTGCCTTTTATTTGTCGCCTTCCTTAATCCTAATCTAATGGTATGCCCATCTTAGATCTATCTTTATAAAGATCTTTACATTGCCTATTCTGTCTTAGATTTCGCTAATTAAGGGTAAAGGATACCTATTCTTTCTAGTAATGCTATTTAACTGTCTATAGTTTATACACATCCTAAGTTTTCTGTTTTTCTTTAGGATGAATAACACTGGATAACCTACTAATAACTATAATAGTCTAATATATCCCTTTTATAAGTTCTCCTGGATAAACCCCTTAAGCGCTACTAACTCTGTTTTAGTAAGCTTATAAATTGGAAAGAACTTTGGACTTATTCCTTTTTCTAATTCTATCTCATGGTCCCAAGCTATATACTCTAACAGCTTTTTACTTTCTAGTAACCATAACTTTTTACCATACTTATAGTATCTCTTTAGTATATAACTTAAGCCTCGCTTAGTCTCTTTATATATCGCTCTAACCTAGTACTATACCAACTTAGTTTACTGTCGCACTTTACGCCATTAAGTATTTTTAATATCAACCTAACCTATAACCTAATTAATCTTTAGATTATACTCTTATAACCAAGGCATTCCTAGTATCGCCTCATCCTGTCCTAATGGTAGGATATTAAAAGATATTCTAACTGGTCTCCCTTTAATAGTTATCTAAATAGGTCCTGTTTTAAGATTAATAATACCTCCTTTATAGGCTATCTAGTCTCCTAAAATTATTATAAGTAGATACGGGTGTTCCTTCTGTCTATATAGCAACCCTATTCTTTCTACTGCCTTTGGTGATATGTGGTTCCTAGTTGCTCTACTATCTACTAATGCTTTAAACTGCTGATCTTGCCACTTAGCTCTTAAATTTAGGTATTGTTCTTAAATTTCTTTAAGGGTTTAAGGCTCTAACACTAGTTCCCTCTAGTCCCGTACACCTTCCCTTTTCCCAACTATTGGCTGCTAAATCCTGCCTATACTTAGTCTAACTTTAGCTAATACTTAGTTCATTTCTTTTCCTCTATATACTATAGATAAGTGTTCTCTAGGCACTCCCACTACTATTATCTATCTAGGCATTTTTCCGTAAGGAATCTTCCTAGTTAAAGTATTAAGTCCCCTTAACCTTATACTTCTACTAGGTGCTAACTATGTATATACTTAGCATTCCTAAACCGTTTTTCCTCTAGTGCCTAATATATCCTTACTAGGTACTTTCGGTTTTTATCTTTAGGTGCTCTATATATGTTGCATATATTATCCACACAAGCTATCCACAATAGTATATAATACGCTATATATTTTGGGTTAACTCTTAGTTTGTCTTTATCCTTAAGTTTAAACCTATACCTAGTTAACCTAACCACTAGTATCTCTGCTGCGGGTACTAAGATTTATCGCTTACTTCTTTAGTCCCTAGATCCCTCTTCTAGGTTCCTTAATATTATAATTAATACTCCTTTAATATAACTTATACGTTTTTCCGTAATAGGTTAGTTTTAGACAACTTTTTTATCTAGCTATATATAAAAGTCTTCCTATTTGTTATTATGTCGTTGCCTATACCACTTTCTGTATAACTGGTTTAGTGTATATAGTTTATCTATTAGAAAGTACCTTGTTATCGCTATATTATAATATTCTTTGGTATATCTTTCTTTGAACCTAGTTGGAATATCTAGATCCTCTTCTTGTTTTAGTTTATCTAACCACTTTACCCTAGGTATCCCTATACTTAGCCTATTAGTAACTCTTCGCATGGGTGCTCTGTTCCTTATATAACCTAGCATAGCTAATCTCTTGTCTAGCTTTTGCTCTTGCTATATAATAATTCTTGTCCTAAACTTATCCATAGTTTCTTGTTTTCTGCGTCTTGTAGCTAGATCTTTATAGTCGTCTTACTTTTTAACCCTGGTATTAACTATTTAATCTTTAGGCTAAACACTACGTTTACCTAGGATTGCTAACGTTCTTATTTATTCCCTAAACTTATAGTTCTTAAACTTGCGTCCTATACTTATTTGTTTATTACTAAACTAAATTACTGCCCTTTCCTATCGGTTTTTGTCCGTTATGGGTTCTTAGGTATATCTTATCTTACTTTAAAAATCTTAAGCTTCTCTTATCTCTTCTTAAGAATCTTAAGCCTATAGCCTTTTACCTTTATTAAGTAATAAGCTAGCACTAGCAGTTGTCTACTTACTTAGTTTCTCTTAAACGTTACTCCTATTATCTTATAAAGCGATGGAAATTGTATCTAACGGTGTTATAATACCTATTACTAAACCTTATTCTGTGACGGTCTTAGTCTCTACTTCTGTTTTAACTTTTCTAAGGTCTGCATGCTCCTAGTAAGCTGCCTTTATTGCCTTATTATTAGTAAATACTTCGCCTGTGTTAAATTTATTGTCTTTAATATCCGATCTATAAGCTAGTTCATTAGTTCCTTTAAACTTAGATAATAATGGCTCCTATAGCTAATAGCTTGCGCCATACTTAGCATCCTTATAAATTCGGTATACGTTGTTATAATAATACATAAAACTGTTAATTAAACACTCTTTTGTTTCTTATAGTGCACCATCGTCCCTCTATATATATATGCTATCTGCTGGCCTAGTTCCCTTTACCGTGTAGTTACTCTAACCACCTCTATAGTCTCTGGCGAAATAACCCTGTTTTCCACAATTTATGCAAGCTCCGTCTTTAAACCATCTTTCTTGCTATAGAGTCCGCCTAAACGTCTTCTACTATTAAGATCCCTGGTTTAGCCTCTGCTCCTAGGTCCTTTAATTACTTAATTCTTAACCTCTAGGTTTTTATAGTTTCTTTTCCCATTTTTAGGTTTCTTTGGTACCGCTTAAGTCTATTAGCTCTACGCCATTCCATAGTTTTTAACTCTATATCTGTCGTTGTATACTCTGCGCCTTATATAACTATAGAACTCTGTCTTGCCCTCTCTTAGCTTGTTCCCTTTAATAGATTCTGTTATTAATCTTTATTAACTAATCTATTAACTCTTTTAGAGTATCCGCATCTTCCATTAGGATAATTGCGTCCTAGACTTTAGCCTTAAGTCCCTATTTATACTGTGCTATAAGCGCCCTATTATTCCACTTAACCTATATGGCTAGTGTTTAAAACTGTGTTATATACTTAATTGCTAAAGTACATTATACTAAGTTCTAAAGCTTTTGTTCCGCTATAGTTATAGCTTCTAGGTCTCTAAATATCTGCGTTAGTTGCTCTGCGAACCCGTTCTAACTGGCAAATATATACCGTATATCTTGGTTAGTAGTTGTTATGCTATTAGCCTATATTTCTGTAAGATACAGCTTAAACCACTTAAGTGCCCTCCCTGTCAGGAATAACCCTACATAGGCTACTTAATCTAACAATATTGCTAACTTTACTCCTTCCTGTACTACCTTAAAGTGCATTTGTATAAGAAATCCTTTAAGCTTCAACTTCTCTCCTAAGAATTGTTTAATTGAAGGTAACTTAATCTTTACTACTCTAATTCCATTAATGCGTTCTTTAAGTATCCTATTATTGTCTTATAAGTGATTAACCATTTCCTATAACTGACCTCGCGTAACCACTTGAGAATCCCCCTTATCTATACTGGTATCACCTAGCCCTGAGGTTGTGGCTACCGTTGACGCTATTGTGACTGGTGCTGCTCTTAGTGGCATATTATTCGATTTTATTCCAATACCGTAACCTTGGTAGTAAATGTGTAACGGAACCTTATAGCTTAGACTACGGTGGGTTCTGTTATTAGGCTAGGTATATAGGTACAAACAAAATAACAACATAATAACAACTGGTGGAGTGGTTGCCCAATAGATTAACTCTAATTATATTCTAAGATTCACTACAAGGAGAGAACTATCTATAGTAGGGACTAAGGTTCTTTAAATACATAACCATACTCCTAAGAAATCCTCTCTTATACGTAAGGTACGTATTGTCTGTATTAAACATAACGTCCCTTCCGTTTAATATAGTCAATACGTTCAACACCACGTGACCTTAGTTACCATTCCTTATTATATAGTTCTACCGGATCCATCCTGGACCGTGCCTATATTAACTAACTAGCTTCCGCTAACTCTTCTCCAAGTAGTTGTAACATCGTACTTAAAGCGTCTATAACACTTTCTGGTAGTAACCTTTCTAATAGTATACTCTATACTTGTCTCTTTCTGGTTATCTTAGCTCTTTACTCACTTAAGATAATAAGCTATAGTAATAACATAATAAGAAATAATTAAATCTACTAGTACGGCCTCTGCCCCTTATTTAACCTTAACCTTAGTTTCCCCTTCTCCCCCTAGGTTCATCTTTCCTCTTATATACAAGTACTGCATTTTATACTTATATAGGGAGAGCAGTCTCTTACTCCTAAAGAAGGGTAATACAGCTCTTAAGGTCTCGTTTATCTTATAGACACTAGGTCTTCACATTCTACTATATAATATCACTTAGGAGGGCCAAGAGAAGCTACTCTTTAATATCATTATTAGTAAGTGCTTAAGGCGTTAAGGCTAGATTAATCTTAAATTAATTAAGTATTTAGAGGAACTTAATAATTTACATCTTTATAGGGTTAAATATAGTGCTATAGAACTCTCTATAGAGTCTAGAGATATAGACCTCGTTATTAGCCTTATTAAACTTCTTTATTCCTTCCCATATTCCTTAAATATTGTACGCCTTTATTATCGCACGTATCTCTTCCTAACGGTCGTCTCCTATTAAATTATAGATAATCTTATTTGCTTCCCCTCGTCTTCTTCTTCTATTAGCTAAATTAACTTAATTTAGGTCCTCTGCACTAGTAACAAAATCCCAGCCCTCTAATATAATTAGGGCTGCCTTATAGGTGCGCTCCTAGTCTGCAAAGTTGTCTCCATTAAAAATGATAATTTTACCGGCCTTGTGATTGTATGTAGGTGTCGTTAAGGTTAAGGTAGAGGAGGTCATTTTTGGGGTTGATTTTTAAGTTAGGAGAGGTGTTGCTACCCGGGCTTATAACCTGTTGGAATTACAAGGTCATAAGGTCATAGCGGAGCAGTCTTGAGGGTCTAATTGATGATAGAGATGACGCAGACGATGAATATTGATTGATTCGTGATGCAGTAGATGCGGTTGATGTCTATCTAGATTGACATGCAGAGCTCGCTCTCGCGACGTGTCCAGAGCTTAGTCAGCATCTCTCGCTTAATTCTGACATGGCAGAGGCGTTAAAAATCTTTAAATTGACTATTAGGTGAGGTTGTTCGGCAGTCTCTTTTTGATATTCAGCTGCCAAGACGGAATGCACTGAATTCGGGTTAGCTGGTGGCTTAATTAAAAGCGCTAACCACCGGAATTGACGAGGTGGTGTAGTCACATTGCCGCCAGAGTCTTGGCAAACGACCGCGATGAGTCCGACGATTGGCTTGCACGAGTAGGTCACCCTAAGGACGTTCAATGTACCGATCCGATAGCATAGTATAGATACGGCAGGAAGGTAAGCCAACACCCTACCAAGACTCGCGATAGGCTTATATTAAGAGCCGGGCAACAGAAAGGAAGGAAGTAATATAAGCGTCCCTAGGTAGGCCCTCCTACATCAACGCCATGCCAAAACACGCGATAGTTGCTGACTCCTACACCTGTTGAATTCAGTTGAAACAGTTGCCAAGATCTCAATATTGAGTCCACCAATCCAACCAACTGAGGTCTCTACTTACAAAGCTTTCAATTCAACCAATTCAAGGCCTCAGTTGAGTTGAGTTGATTGATTTACAACCCTGAAAGCCGCTGCTGTTAATTAGAATAGGCCGGCAAAACTTCAGGACGTGACCGATCCACCGAGCGAATTGGAGTAACAATAACTTCTTATTTCTTCTTTTGCGGATAGACCTGTGGAGGACGTTCCCGATTTGAAAACTAGAACAAGCGTTTTTATAAAATCAGCCCTTTAAGATAGCCTATAGCCTAGTTACTGAGAATGCACTCCCATTGCCTAGTCTAAAGATACCAATCCTTCGGGCACAGGCCGGAGCGATGCTCTCTGCGCTCCCAGTCCTTCCAAAAACTGAATGACTTGCTCACAAGCGCCTAACTCCAAAAGAGGGTCCACCACTTCAATGAGCGCTATCCCTGGGGAGTCACCGGATCCCGTGGACGGCGTCGCCACGCCTTCCTCCGTCTCTCCCGATTCTGAAGTTAGAGTTAACGGTGATAGCGTCAGCGTGTCATGTCCTTCTATTGATCAGCTGTGGCACTGAGCTTTACACGACGTAGAGGGTTACTAACCTTGCGCTATAGCTCCCTGCATCGATGCCCGTGCGTAGTAGACCAAGTCAAGTGGTGAATGCCCACTGTCTGTCAGCTGATTTATATCCGCCCCTGCCTTAACGAGCAGTTCAATGTGAGGTTGCCGGATATTCCCACAAGCGGTATGCAGCGGTGCAACGCCCTTGTGGTTCTTTTGATTCAGCAGGTCCTGTGCCTTTAGCTTGAGGACATCAAGAAGCATCTTCAACATATCCTCCCCTATATTCCAAACCGCAAAATGCACTATCGTATCCCGCGTCCCCGGCCTCGCAAGTGGTACAACCCCATATTCTTCAAGCAGCAACTCAATAAACCCCCTCTGCCCCCTCGACCCCGCAAAGGCCAACGGCGTCAACCCCTTCCACTTGCTATTCACTCCACCTTCCCAATGCTCCGCCATCCTCTCCGCCCCCATCTCCAACAAAAACCTCCCGGCCTCCACAGACCCATACAAGGCCGCAGTGTGCAACGGCGTCTCTCCACACCCCCTCCTAGAGTCCAACCTTGCACCAAGCTCGAGCATCCTCCGCGCAGCTCTGACATTATTCTCCCTCGCCGCGAAATGCAGCGGCTTCTTCCCGCTCGTGCTCCCTTGCTCAAGATCCGCGCCTGCAGCATGGAGGAGGTCGATGATCTTGTCGTCCTCGTAAAATAGCTGGTCATCACTGTACAGATTCAAGGCGTTGCGGCTATCGTACTCCGGAAGCGTACGGGCGTTGACGTCGCATCCCGCGGAAATGAGACGGCAGCCCAGATGGCGTAGATGGGAAGAGTGCTGATGTCGCCAAGTGCGTTTCTACTGGTGGCGGATTCTAGAGCGCCAGCGGCGATGAGTTTGCTGAGGATGGATGGACGGCGGAATTTCGTGGCGTATTCTAGGGGGGTTAGAGGGGAGGGGGGGAGCTAGGGGGAGCTAGGCGAGTGTGTTATGGAGCTTAAGGGGAACGAGCGGGAGCGGGCAAGGAGGATTTCAGTTAGCTTTTCATCGTTACAGAAGGCTGCGAAGTGGAAGGGTGTGCCCTGGGGGAACTGGCCTGGGTAGTCGATGATGGGGTGATGCCAGTTCATGTCTGCGGACAGCTCGGCGCCGGCTTGGAATAGAAGGCTTGCTGCGGGCTCTTTATCGTCGTGGTCGAATGCGACAAGCCAAGGGAGTGGTGAGTCTTGCACTTGTCTACCATCTACATCGTGGGCGTTCGCTTTTGCGCGGTGCTCGACCAGTATCTGTCCGTTTACATTAGCAATCTCTCCAAAGATACTGACTATCACATCTTGGAATACCTCTAACACATCGAGATGCCCTCCCTTGCTACAGAGAAGTAGAGGAGACTCTCCAAACTGGTTCCGAAAATTCGGATCAGCACCCTTATGCTCCAACAAATATTTGGCAAGCGCTCCATCTCCATATATAGCCGCCGATTGAAGGAGGGAATACATATGTTCCTCGGAAATCCTGTGCCTCGGGTCCCCGATCGTAGCAAGGAAATCCTTCGAACAAATATACTCAGGAGGTTGAGTATCATAGAAATACTGGTTATAACCCCCTCTCCCATGAAACTCCTCCCTCGCCGCCTCGTAATCCTCCAGGGACCTCCGCCGCAATACTTGTCCGGCGCAGATCGAACCCCACGACGTAGCCTCAAATAACCAATTAAGCCCCACTTCCTCATGCACCCCCACCTCTCGCCCATGCGAATCGAACTACGCATGGATCATGGCTCTTGCCGGGAGGTACTGCCTCCTCGCTGCTTCGAGCATCATATCCAGGGCCCTATCAACATTTGCCTGAGTCCCGAATCCGATAGAATAGGCTAAGGCGAGCTCGAAGCAAGGGCGGGAGGATTGCTTGAATTCCGGGAGGGAGGACGCTGATTGTGCGGTGGTGAAGATATCACGTTGAATGTCTTTTGCGAGAAGCAATTCGTCGTGCCAGCCAAAGTCGAGGTAGTCAGGGCGGCCGAATTTTGTTTCGATAGATTTACTGACGTCGATTTCGGGACGGGATGTTGGTGGGTGGTTGTGGAGGCTTGGCTTGTTAGTTGGAGATTCAAGGGTTCCCTAGACGTCCTCTTGCGTACCTAATTGCTACGTTATTGTCAGACATTTGGTTCGGAGTCAAAGCCTCTAACACGGTCGTAAGATCTGCACATCTTTTTATAGGGTCGTACTGCAGGAGCATGCCCACTACTTCACAAAACTGCGGGTAAACCTCCTGCAGTAGGTCACTGCTTTTAACAACGTCAATCGCCAGTTCCAAAACCCGATCATCCTTACCTTCCCAGTCCCTCTCCCATCGTCCAGCCAGAACATGTAGGTAAACCAGCCCCAGAGAATACGTGTCACACCGCACCAGCATTTCAGCCTTGATAGCGTCGCGTCCGGATTGGTTCACCGTCTCAGGCGCGTTGGTGGATTTTGTTCCGTTATAGCGCACTTGACCTCCCCGTTTCTCCATCTCTTTCGCGTCGTCGACGGTGATGATAGACCCGAAATCTGATATCTTGGCTAGAAATTGTTTGTCTGGCTCCGGTGATTCGAATATCAGGATGTTATCCGCCTTAACGTCCCCGTGAACAATCCCAGCTTTATGTATCGCCGACAGACCCGCTGTAACGTCGTTACAGATATCGGCTCTATCTTTCGCCGTGATGGTATGCTCACCCCTCTCCAAGAAGTCATAAAGACTCCCGAATGTTGCACGTTCTACGACCAACGTGGGTATAGATTTCCCGCTTGAGGAAGTTATGAGGTCGTAAAGAAGCAGGCGTGAAATATTTGCATGCTGTCGAAGCCCTGGATGTGTGAGCGCTACGAGCTCACGTTGAAGGGTATCGAGGACTTTCTGATCACGGTTCGCATCACCTCCCGCAACTAACTCATCACCCAACTCGACATTCGCACACTTCATCACCGCCGATGGGAAGTTTAGGTACCTTCCCACCCCGGTATCGTCGTAGACGGTGAACTGACTGCCACCACCGATTTTGGTCGTTCGCATGGTGGTAATATCCTCCGTCATCACGCGATCTACGCCGGCGAGCCGGAGAGCTCGAACGAAATCACTGATGCCGTTGATCTTAGCGTTACTCGGGATGCCGCGGCCGATGCGGGTCGGTGGCCGGTGCGAGCGCTTGGGCATGGCGGGGAAGCTATTGCTAGCAAGGCGCTGCGATACCTAGGTAGGATAGTCGTACTTTAAGTATCTTTAAGTATCTTTTCAATAGCCAACATTCACAGTACTTGGGTTTACTTGGGTTCGCGACAGGTGCGTGGAGGGTAATAACTGCGCGCTCTGTGCGGTTTTAGAACAGTGCTAGCACCGATAAAATCTTATCGAATACGATATCGATATTGCCAATATTGCCAATATTTCTTGGCACACCAAAATTTTATATTGCACATAAATGTTTATCTTCTATCCATATAATATTATATAATATATCTTCTAGAATTTAAGAAATTAAGGATTTTAAATTATCTCTTATTTTTAATACTGTTGGTAGGGGGAGGGATTGGCGTACGGAGGACGGAGCAAAAGGAGATTTCCCCCTCCTTTTTGGGGTGTATAATTAGTGGCGCCTTTTATTTATTAACAGCAGCAACTATCCTGCCACCAAACCTACAACACCTCTACAGCACCCCCAACAATGGGCGACATCCTCGGCGGCATATCCCTCGGCATCCAAATCGTTGATAGCGTCCTCCAGTTCCTCCGACTACTCGACCACATCGCCCACTCTACTAGGCACTTCGGTGCCGACGTCCTCACTACCAGGACGCGTGTCACAGCCGAAGCCGCACGACTGGAATCCTTCTCCATCTTCCTGAAACACAAGCCTGCTAATAATGGCAAGACGCGATTCGAGATGCTTCCGCCGCTGACAAGACGCGCGGTAGTAGGAGAGATTCGGGAGTTGAAGATTTTGTTTGGGAGGTATACGGCAGTGGTGGAGAGGTATGGCGTTGAGGAGCTGATTAGGGGCTATGAGCTTGATGTTGATCCCGAGGACGATGTTTTTGATAATGTGGCTGTGAAAAAGAGAGTGGAGGAGGCGAAGAGGGTGCAGGTTAAGGCTATGTTGAGGGACTGTTTGGAATGGGGGTTGTATAGGAAGAAGGTGGTAGTTGGGGTGGTTAATGGGTTGACCGAGTGGAATGACAAATTGATGAATTTGCTGTTGTGCGGGTTGTCGTTTGGGGAATACTTTAAGCCGTTAGAGAAAGACGATGAGGATGAGAAAGCACTGTAAGTTTCCTTTGTCTGACTTACTGTCCCTCACTGCGACGGAGCATCACTCACTGCCGAATAGTAGCGGCCTTCGAGTGGCAACAGGTCTTACCCTCCGGACACTGATTGCAGAATCTCGTAGTCCTGGAGAAGACATATTAGACAACAGCATAACTTTCAAGGGCGGCGGTTCCGCTAAAGCTCTCCAACAGATAGACTCTCCGGGGTCCACAGAAGAGAGCTGGGTATATGTCGAGTTCAAACCCTACGAGATCAACCGACGTCGCCCTCGCAGCGGTCAAGAAACCTTAAGACGCGCTTGCTACCTCGCAAATCTTCTCAGACACGCAAAAGCTACAGAAGCTGGCTTCCGCACCCTCCGCCTCCGCTGTCTCGTCCAGCAAACCTGCCCTTCCCCGCGACTCGCATTCATCTTCGACCTCCCCACCGGGTTGGTCCCTAAGCCCATCACACTCCTCGAAGCCATCGAAGACAAGGACGGGAACGAGATCCGCCCCACCCTCGGCGAGCGCTTCAAGATGGCACGAAGCCTCGCCGAGACGCTCTTCCAATTCCATTCAGTCGGCTGGCTGCACAAATCCATTCGAAGCGAAAACATCCTCCTCTTCCGCGACCAACTAACCCATACCATCATCTACCCGCACCCCTATCTCGTCGGCTTCGAGTTCTCCCGTGACGTAACCGATTCCTCGACCGTAGAGCGTGATAGGTTGTTGGAAAGGAATATTTACCGGCACCCAGATAGACAGGGGCCCCCGGAGGATGCGCCGGGGAATAGATTTAATATTCTACATGACATCTATGCCCTCGGGGTTGTTCTTTTGGAGATCGGCCTGTGGAGGCCAGTGATGGGGTATAAGGAGTGGGGAGATTGTTGGGGAGCAGATGAGAGGAAGAGCATGTTGGAGGAGCATGCAGAGGAGAGGTTGCCGCATTATATGGGGAGGGGGTATACGAATGCGGTATCGGCTTGTCTGAAAGGAGAGATTGCGGATGAGATTGGGGGGGAGCCAAGCAATGATATTGAAAGGGAGAAGGTGCTGCTGGCGTTCTGGGAGAAGGTTGTTGGTGAGACTGAGGCTGGGATCCATCTTAGGTAGCATTCTTCCGGTGTTAAGGTAACATTAGGCGTTCCCTAGGTTGAGTCATTTTGAAGTTATGACCAATCGGAATTTTTGATTTAATACACGTTCAAATTCTTGTTCGTGTGTCATTCGTATTGGCTGCTTCAGGTCTCCCTGGAGGTTGCAGTAGCCATGTATTAAGCAGCCGTGCTCCAGGCAAGGCTCCTGCTGCTCCTTAAAAGCGAATTAGTAAGGCCTCCGGCGGTAGAAGAAGGAAGCGCCCGAACATGACTGCAGATGCAATTGAGCCGGAGTCGGAGTCTCTTACCTATTACGTATCTAAATCCGAATCAAGGCCAGAGCCTCTCCCGTCGCGCCCGTTAGCTGAGCCAAAACGGATTCAGGTCTCTGGGAAGCCGATATCATTAAAGCGAACGAGTGCCTTAAGTCCCAGTTTAGGCGTCCGCAAGCTAAAGCTTTTAAACCAGGGGTTAATATTGATATTAATGAGCAGTATAAGGAAGATGCTGCTGCTACAGTGCCAAGACATTAGTCTGTGCACACACGAATTCTCACCAAAACCAACACGACTTTGAACAATCGCACAACGCCGCAGCAATCAAATGCAGCCAAATCAGTATGAGATTATTTAATTACAGTTAATACTTTGTCTGCCAGCCATGTGCTTTTTTTGCTGCCTCCAGCCTTCGGTCCATACTGTCGATCAACTGTCGCATAAGGCCTTGATCAATAGCCAACTACGCCTCTTTATAGGCCTTAATTAAACGCTCTAAATCCTCCTTACTTTGTCCTATCTATTTAAGCTCTGAATAAAGCTTAAGAATCTTCCTTTTTAGTGCTAGCTAGAGGTGCTTAATTGGGTTAAGATCGGGCGAGTATGGAGGGAAATCTAGGGTCTAAACACCGTGCGTTTCCAACCACTCTTTTACAAGATTTGATATATGGATTGGAGTATTATCCATTTGGTAGATATCTAAAGGCTTATAGACTAGTATAAGACCTTCTTCTAAGGCCCAAATATAGCTTCGGGCGCTATAGCCTTCCTTTCGCGCTAAAACGTCCCTTTCCATAGCAATCAACTCCGAACGGCCATTGTACTAAAAAGCGGCGTAGATTATCTGTGTAAGATTCTTTCCGTTGGACACCTCTGTAATAAAGTTATAATTCCACTTTTATAGAGACGTCCGGAAAATCTAGATGGGCTTCTTTCCTGAGCCTTGTTCGTATAAACATTTGTTGGAAAACTTGACACGTCTCTAAGGGAATCCCTTATACTTTTGAGCCCAAAGATACCTTAATTGAGCTACCGCTAGTATCGGCTTTGGTCTCTTTTTGGCGAGCCACTTCGTAATATGGTGTTTTTTGAATAGATGTTACAAAGTTCTATGCTTAACGGTAACCCCTACGGCCTAACACTTGAGAGCTGCATAGTCGATTTAAGGATTCCTGCGTATAATTTAAAGAAGTAGACGCTTCTGGCGTTGAGTAAGCTTTTCGGGCTGTCCAGATCTTGGCAGAGATTTGAGCGTGTGGTGGTTATTCCATTGATCGATTGTATTGTAAATAACGCGACGAGTGACGCGATACCTCGCCGCGATTTTAGTCTTCTCCTCCCCTGCCTCTACTGCACTAAGGATTCCGGCTCTTTGTGCCTCTGAAAGCTCTGCCCCAGGCCTTCGATTTCCACTAATTTCCGTGCCAAACGAGCGTTGCATTGTAACGTAGTAAATGATTGAATTTCGTGACAATATTGCGATCGTGTGGTGTTGGTTCGCGTGTGCACAGACTAATGTCTTGGCACTGTAAGGCCGCCGCTAAAGCCGACCTAATAGGCAATACGAATATACAGGAGATTGCCGAGCCGGAAGATAAAAAGGAAGATAAGGAAGAAGATAAGGGAGATAAGGACAATTTAGGCGACGGCAGAGTCAAATATATACTTACAGGCAAAACTCCTTAGTACGATATGGGTTTTGGCGCCAAATGTATCGTAATACCAATGGTATTGTTATATCAAGAGTCACGTGTAGGGTGAATATGCAGTAAACTTCAATAAAAAGCGGATCTTAAAGCCTAAAGGATATAGATTTCCCTCCTTATGGGCCAGATATACCCCCTTCCTATACAACTAGTTATACCGATATTGGTGGTAGAGCTTAACGATATCGTCAAAAGTCAGATTATCGTTAGTTACACCAAAAAAGGCTTGATCAGGGCGTGTAGATCGTAATACCAAATGTATCGTTATATACCCGGTATCGTACTAAGGAGTTTTGCCTGTATTAACTTGTCGATCGGATGTCCGTGCACCAATTATAAGAATTGAATGAGAACTCTGTCTATTGAAACGTGGTTCTAAGACCTCTATATATATATAAGGAAAGGTGTAGGGAAGGAAAGAGAAGGAGGGTAGGGGGTGGCAATAAAAACAAGGAGTTGGTAACCAAGTTAGTGACCGAGTTAATGACTAACTTAATAACTGAGTTAATGGGTAGGTAGCTGAGTCGGGGTAGTAAGGACCTAATTTGGGTTGATACACCCCCCCAGCTAATCGGCTGGGTAGTGATTAGCTAGATATACCTAAACAGGAAATATCTATAGTGTTAAACCAAATAGAAACTATCTAAATTAAAAACAGTAAAAAATAAGGCCTTTAGTGCTCTTCCTTTTAGCAAGATTATTACTAAATCGCGACGTTGCTTATAATAATTTGACTCCTAATATTCCTGCAAAAGTATTTAATTGCTAGGGTTCCTATCTAATATAGGTAAGTAATCGTTTAATTAACTGCGGTCTTTATAAAAGGACGATAGATCGTAAAGGAAATCTAAAAGCTTGCTTAAAGCTCTTATAGGTTTAGTAGTCTTATACTTCTTTATTAACTCTTCCTTAAAGAGTTAAAGCTTTAGTACGTTCTCTCTGCGGCAGATTTGTAACGGAGCCTTATAGTAGGTACTACGGTGGACTCGTTAATAGGCTAGGTATATAGGTAAACAAGAAGTTAACAACTTAATAACAACTGGTGGAGTGGTTGCCCAACAGATTAACTCCAATTATATTCTAAGATTTACTATAAAGAGAAAACTATCTGGGTAGGGACTGTGGTCCTTTAAATACACAACCGTACGCCTAAGAAATCCCTTTACTATGTGAGGTACGTAAGGTACGTAAGGTACGTAAGACGTTCCTTGTAGATCCCACAGAGCTCACAGAGCTCCTTATGTGACCTTAGTTACTATTCCTCGTTATATAGTTCCACCGGTTCCATCCTGGACCGTGCTTCCATTAACTAACTAGCTTATTCCGACTCCTCTCCTAGTAGTTATAACATTGTACTTAAAGCGTCTATAACACCATCCCCCTCCTCTTTATCTTCGTTCTTAAAGATTCCTAATATCTCTAAGTTGTTTATTAGAGGTATAATGTCCGTCTAACCAACTTAGTTAATATCTTTACTTACTATGCCTAAGGCCCCTTCTTCTACCTTAGCAGAGCGTCGGCCTCGCACTATGGCTATTATACTATTGCTAGGTAAGATTATACCTTCCTATTCTTGTTGCGTAAAAAAGGGGTTAGTCTGCGTTGTAATTACGTCGCCCGTTAACTGGCAACTATTCTCTTTGTCATGGAGTGAGCATAAGCGGTAATAATATATAGCGAAGTAGATATTATTAAGCTATGTACATAAACTGTGTAATAAGGTCAAGACGTTGCGTAAGGAAAGAAGGTAAGGAAACGGGAGGAAAGGGGTATATATCGT
>Ga0307507_10006115_pt1 | contig 18873 bp, 7 predicted proteins | sample 7_EM_MG_FD_207223 | JGI IMG/M metagenome (GOLD analysis project Ga0307507, IMG submission 207223) | Populus trichocarpa ectomycorrhiza microbial communities from riparian zone in the Pacific Northwest, United States - 7_EM | ecosystem: Host-associated > Plants > Roots > Unclassified | place... | reverse complement strand
CCGTAGTAGTTACCCCGGACTCCGTGGCAGTCACTTCGGTTTCCGTACCGATATAGGCCTATATTAAGGCCTATATTCGTCGTAGTTAGATTCTCAATAGATTATTCATTCATTCCAATATCATTCAGTTCATCACGAATCTTCCCCAAAGCCTCTTCGCGCCCTTATAAGCCTATTAACCTTATTACTAAAGATGGTAGTTAACGGTTATACTATAATCCTAAAAGTTAGGGTTTATAATATCTAATATATTTAACAAGATCCTATAATATAGCTATCCTAAAGAGCGACTTAACTCTAAAGTATACCTTTTAGTAATAAGCAGAAAGGGGTTCCTATAAAATATGGACAGTGGTAGGTTGACACCCCCTAATTAATACGCGTACACCCCCCAATTAATACACCGACACCCCCCTTGATTTGGCTTAGCTCCTACCACATCTAGTTAGAACTCACGTGTGTTTGGCTCGTATGCATCTGCACCAGCGCGCAACTATCGCGCGCCTATACCCAAAACATCAACCTCGCATTTGCCTTACCTCCTCCCGCCTTTACTATGGCTCTGAACCCACCCCCCCCCCACAAGGTATACGACTTTCCAGAGCTTGCAATTAATAATATTAACGAGTTTGCAAAAGGACAAGGCTATACGGTTACTAAATTCCAATCTAAAACTGACAAGTAGATACCACCAACTATGCAAAAGATATGGCTTGGGTGTGCTAAAGGTCGTACCTATATTAACGCCTCTAGAATGCGCTTTACAAGCTCCCGCATAACAGAGTGTCCTTTTAAGGCTATATTAACGCGTACACCAATTAGATGGAGCTTAGAAGTAAAGAATCCGGATTATAACTATATAGCAGCTATTCACTTAACCGCTTTACCGCAATACTGTCGGCGTACTTATGATACAAACAAGGCGATTGCCAATATGTTAGGCAGTAGTATTGGGGCTAGCAAAATACTTACAAATCTGCTAAAGAAGGACATTATAATTACTATTTAAGATATCTACAACGAACAGAAGGTAGTTAAGAAGGGAATCCTTAAAGGCCTTACCCCTACTTAAGCCTTAATCAAAGCACTAGGCGAGTACGGTGGCGACAATCCTGAATTAAAATACCACTTCGCCCACGAGGAAGACAATTATAATTATATTAAATATTTGTTCTTTGCTTATCTAGAATTAATTAAGTTCTTACAGAAGAATCCTAATATTTTATTACTTAATTATACCTACAAAACAAATAAGTTCAAGATGCCCTTTCTGCATATAGTAGGAGTTAGTAATACTGGGCACAACTTTAAGCTTGCTTATTACTTCCTACCTAGTAAAATAGAGGCTGATTACCGCTTTACAATTTAACAGCTTTATCTTCTCTACTACCGTTATAATTTAAAGCCCAAAGTTGTGATTATAGATAAGGAACAGGCTCTTAAGAACGCGCTACATATATACTTCCCTAGTGTCCCCCAGCTTCTTTGTCTATGGCACATTAACAAGAACATTCTTACGCACGCGCAGAGTAACTAGGTAATAGACAGAAGCTCCTCCAATAAGGAGAAGGAAAAGGTTTAAGAGCATTACAATAACTTCATAAAACGCTAGGCAAGTTGCCACAATTAAAAGATATTAAAGAAGTTTACTACAGCCTGGTATAAGCTTATAGTGTGGAAGGGTACGGTGTCTCTTAGATAGGAAGTCAGAATGCTGTCAGTCAGTCAGTCAGTCTGTCTGTCTGTCGGTCGGTCGGTCATAATTAGTCAAAAGTAATCAGTAAAGCAGTCTGTAAGAAAGGAAAGAAAAGAATGTATTCCGGTAGGTTCGTCATGTCTGTGAGATCAGGAGGAAAGAAGGAGGAAAGCCGAAGCTCAATAAATACAGGAAAATGCCAAGACACTGAGCATGGGACATTTTACCCCACCACAATAGAAGACTACCGCAATTAGGAAGAGCTTATTAACTACTTACAAGATAAGTGGTGGCCATATTATAGAGAGTTTGTTACCTGCTATACAGATCTATTTATACATTTTGGAAATCGGTAAGTTAAAATATAGTACTAAGTAGAGCATCTACGCATGTCGGCGCACCTTTAAAATACCACAACGTGTGTATATATCTTTAAGCCCTTTCTACAGCTTTAAAATGTATGCATTTAGAAGTGACTCTACTATTTAATTTACTAAATTTAATTGTGGTTAAAGCTCTCTGTAGTCGTGTATATAAGGCGTAGATGCAGCTGTAAAATCTTTAGATTCTCTTAGCTAACTAATATACTCTTCCTAGTGTCTTATCGCGACTTAAGGGCGCCCACGCTAAATTAAAGCGCTTCCTTTAAGTCTCTACTGGTGATCTACTTAATGTTATATTAAATATTAAGAATCTTATTAAGAACGATATAAATAAGCATACGGAGACTTTAGCACGCCACCAAGATCACCCACCGCATAACGTTCGCGAACCAGAGTTCAACAATATTTTATACAAAGTAACGCCCCAGGGCCTCCATTATCTTAAAGACTAATTAACTCGTCGCGAGCCATCTGCATTCAAGCTAAATACTAGATACACTATGAGCGGTCGTGGGCGTGGGCGCGGGCGCGGGCGCGGGGGTGCTTGCAGAGGCAGCTCACAGACACCAAGCAGAGGTAGCAGCACTTAAATTGGTTTAAGCCAGGCCTCACAAGCCACTACGCAATCTAATTAATTAACTCAGGAGCAAGCACGTAGTAGTATAGGCAGTAAGTACGGTGGTGGAAGTTAAGATACTTATACAAGTGCATTGCCAAGTGTTGGAGGTAATATTTAACGGGCTTACGGAGGCCAGGGGGCCTTGCCCTTTCGGCAGGACTTTACTAAGGGGTCTTTCGGTGCATTCCAACTTTAATTTAAACTCTACTACTTGTACTATAATTAAAATCAAGATTTAATTAAGGTGGTGTAGTTATAAAAGTTGCATTTTAAAAGATTTGATTTTCGCGATGCAGATATATATAAGCCAAACACACGTGAGTTCTAACTAGATATAGTAGGAGCTAAGCCAAATCAAGGGGGGTGTCGGTGTATCAATTAGGGGGTGTACGCGTATCAATTAGGGGGTGTCAACCTACCACTGTCCAAAATATTAGTTGTAACTTTATTTTTAGGGAAGCGGTAAATGGTCACCCCCTAATCGATACGCGGACACCCCCCAATTGATACACGGACACCCCCCACCAATTGAGTTTAATTCCTTCCTAATTAAGTTAGAATATCACGTGAATTTAAGTTGTTTGCATCTGTATCAGTGCGCGACCGCGCCCGCGCCGCCCACGCGTAGTATACCCGTTATTCTGTTCAAATACTAATGGCTCGCGACAAGTTGATATACCAACGCGAATAGAGCCCGCTGGGCGGCCGCAGCGGCGCTCAATAATTAGAGGCTGGGGTGGGGATAGGCAAGGCAAATGCGAGGGTATAGGCGCGCGACGGGCGCGGGCGCAGGCGCAGGCGCAGGCGCGATCACGGGCGCAATCACGGGCGTGCTCGCAGAGACGGTTCGTAAACATCAAGCAGAGGTAGCAGCACCCAAATAAGTTCACGCGGCGCCTCATAGGGTAGGTACTACGCAATCAAGGTGTTACAGTTAAAGAAGTTATATTTTAACAATTTGATTTTCGCGATATAGATGCAAACAACTTAAATTCACGTGATATTCTAACTTGATTAGGAAGGAATTAAACTTAATCGGTGGGGGGTGTCCATGTATCAATTAGGGGGTGTCCGCGTATCAATTAGGGGGTGTCCATTTACCGCTTCCCTATTTTTATAAGTAGTACTTACTAAATACGGGGCTAGAACTAGGTAAAGATTAGGGATAGTAACTAGAGAATTAATGCGGTATACAGTTATTAGGATTAGCTATTTATAAGTTATATTAGGATATAAGGACGGAGCAGTATCTTAAGATATAAGCCTTGCTTCTATATTTAAAGCAAAGGCCTAGCTTAATGCGTTATTCTTATTTAGGGGACTCTAGTAAAGCGTATTTTAAGGTCCCTATATTAATATCTATAGCATTAGGGTACTTAGGCTAAGATAATAATTTAATAGATATTTACGGGGTTATTATATTATATTAAGGAGCGGACTTCGGTATTAGGCGTAGTATATTATTATTATCAGATAATCTGTATTCTTAAAAGGCATAGGTTATGTATATAAGTCATATATATGGAGCCCGTGCACTATAAAGTCTCTTTATAGCTTAAAGTCCTAGGGGCTTAAGACAAGAACGATTAAGTTAAGATTATTAATTAATTAACCCATTTCATTAATAAACTGCTCTATATGCACTATCTAATAGTTATAAGCCTGGTCCGCCAACTCAAGAAGCTATTTAGCTATTACTTAATTATTTAAAGAAATTCTACCTTATTATTAGACTCTAACACCTTATTATTAAGACGTAGACTCTAATAGAAATCCTACCTTAATTATTACAGGATGATTTTGATATAATATTCCACGAGATTTTACAAGATTCTATAAAATTCTATTTTATCGTTAAAGGACAATCCTAACAATAAGGACGATCTTAATAATAAGGACGATTCTAATAATAAAATACCATCTTAATTCCTCCTTTACCTATTAGTTAAATAACTCCACCGTTAAGTTTATTAACTATAATTATCCTTAATAAGCCAGAAGACTGGGAATAATAGCTATAGCAACTCCAAGCCCTTATAGATTAGTAAATTTAAGCCCACGTTAACCTAGATAATACAGCACCTTAATAAGGTCTACTATAAGAACCAGCCTATCCAGAAGTTATAGATTTTAATAAAAATGCAACCTTATATATATAGCTCTTGACAAATTAATAGAGAGCGTATAAAAATAGCAAACAATACTATAACCAGGACATAAAGTATTTCTTAAGATAGAAAGATTATCTTTAATAGATCCGCACCTAAATTACGTCTATAGTATTGATTTAGAAGAAGCTACTGCTTAACCCTTCCTTAACTATTAAGGAATGGCTATCTTAGTTAAAGGAGAACACAGAACCTATCTTGTTATTTATTAGGAAGAAGGTACAATACTAGTATACGGAAGCCCTTAAGGGGTTTAACCACTTATTAAAATTAGATTAGTAGTTAGATTAATGGGAACATGTAATGGTGCTAGGAGAGAAGTATAATATCCCTTAGATGTCTAATGGAATCTGGCTTTAAGAATTAGCAAAAGTCATTTAACCTTTTAGTAATGCCTACTGTATAAAGTATACTACCAAATCAAATAACCCATAGAAGTTAAGATCTTCTAAATACTATAGAGTAGCAAAGGAGCTGTAAGAAGGACTTAGAAGACCCTTAAAGAAAGCCAATACTACTATAAAAGGGAGTACCTTTAATACAGACTTTGCAGAGCAAGCTATTGAGGATTGCTCTAATACTACTGAAGGTTTATAAAGAGGAAAGGCCTTGGTACGTAAGAGCCGCTTAAAGAGAGCTGGGATACTAGTGGATAAGGAGACGTCCTATAAGAAGCCAATACCTAAGTGCCTAGCGTGTAGAATACGAGAACACTCCCTTTGGGACTATTAGTGTTTATTTAAAGATAAGAGACCTATAGGGGTTATAATTGGAGATACCCTATATTAAAAAGGCACTAAGGAAGGTAGAATAGAACAAGGATCTTGCTAATCTAGTTACCAAAATTAGACTTAAATAAGAAGACGAAGCTTAATAATAACAAGACAAAAGCAAGGGAGTTCTACGTCTTAAAGACGTTGCCTTTTATACGGACCTTAACACCAATCTAGTGTCGTTCCGTCTACTTTAAAAACAAGGGTACTACTAAGACAATAAAGGAGACAACAATTTTCTAGTTTAAAAGGATAATACAATCCTATATTAAACAGAAGAACATTACAGATAATAGACTATTAAATACGTCCAACTAGAAAGTCTATTAGCGTTTAATATAAGCCAACTACTACGCCGCTAACGGAAGCGTAGAATATCATTAAGAGATGTTTGTTTAAATTTAAAAGGTAATACAAGACTATGGTATCTATGTCTAGGGCATCTAGGACCTATAAGCCTTTATTATTCTCGCTAAGATTAAGCATTAGGTCTTATAAAGGTTCTTAGATTAGAATATTAACAAACCCCATCTTAACCTCTATATTGACTGGACTGACCTTAAGGAAGCGCTAAGGGATTATATTTAAGCCTTTGGCACTATATACCTAAGCTTAAAACGGTACCGCCGAACGCTTAGGGGGTATAATTATTAAAAAAGCACGCAAAGGGATAGCAGATCCTCAGCTCAATAAGACCTATATATAAGAGCTACTACATTGGCAAATATAGTCAACATATTTATTTATTATAATCTTAATAAAATCGTCTATTAATAATATCGTCTTCTGCTACCAAAAGATAGATAAGAAGAAAGCTTAAGAAGTAATCAAGGAGCTAAGTAAAGAATACCAGATAAGTACCCTTGGCGAGCTAAAATAGTTCCTAAAAATCTATATACTATATAATTGTAGCTAGAGGCTCCTGTGGCTATCTCAGGAAGCCTATATTAAGAAGATAGCTAACTAGTATAAGATAGATCTTAAAGGGCGTCTTTTAGATACTCCTATGGCAGAATTAGAACTCCTCCCTACTAATTACTAATTAATCTATCTAACGTATCCGTCCCTTAATATAGACCTATTAGTCCATCCTGAATCCCTACTAGCTTCTACAATACTATATTGTGGTGGGGTAAAATGGGCCACTGCTTAGTGCCTTGGCGTTTTCCTGTATATATCGAGCCTTCGGCTTCCCTCCTTATCATTACGACCTACTAAAATATATTCTTTTCTTTCTCTTCTTACTAACTGCTTTACTGATTACTTTTGACTGATTATGACCAACTGACCGACCGACAGACAGACAGACTAACTAATAGATAGCATAGTGACTTCTATCTGAGGGATACCGTACCCTTCTATATTTTGGCATTCCACGTGGGGATAACGGCAAGCTCTTTAGATTAGAAGTCTAGTGTTATATATATATAAAACACGTAAGAATATATTACGACTATAGAAGGATGACCAGTTGCAGAAGAATGACTAGCCAGGTAGATGAGACAGTAGTAGAGAACTAGGCAGTATCGGACAGTAAGGGGAACTAGGTAGACCCTAAACAGAAAGACTACGGAAAGAAAGGACAGCTAGACTTAATGTATAGGCCAAGGAGTGGCAAAGGTCTCAGAAAGTTACGTGTAAGGATGTTAAGCGAACCAGTAAGCCAATTAGATAACTTTGACCTGCGGCTAGAGGTACCCAATATTTTTACTACCTACGCATGGATATGGCTAGAGCTTTGTTAAGGATATAGAGACGATAGGTAGCTAAGGGCTAACTAATTAGATGGAAACGAGACCTAAGGCATCCAGCGGTAGAGGAAGTTAGTACTGCCTTTTAAGAACAAAGGATATAATACTAAGCAAGGTTGCAAGTATATAAGATCGGATCTGCCCTTGAAAGCTTCCTATTCCGGCTTAGCTTTATTTTCTTTTAAGTTATCTGGATTATATTAGCGGCAGCTTTAGAGGCATTCCGTGAAGAAGTAGATATAGGCGGAAGCGTAAGGCTTAGTAGCACTCTACTATATGGAACGACGGTAGACTAAAGCAGATGGACGTATTGAGACCCAGTAGTGGTTGTAGATGATGAAGACACCGTGCTCTTTTAGGAAGACCGACCTCTAGGCGTTAAGAAGCAGCTAGAAGGAATAGAAGTCTATACTTCTTTTACTAAGTATAAACCAATACTAGGACGGCCATCTAGGACATCCTCTATTAAGACCACGGCCATGTAAGAAGATCTACTATAGCGTTTACCTGTAACACCTAGGACTAATAACCCTTAGTAGATAAAGGATAAGAGCCGTAAGGACTACCTATAAGCTCCTAAGGAAGCTCTAGATGTATGTGACTAGTAGTTAACGGCTTAAGATAAGATCTATGTTATAGTTCAGCCTATGCCAGCCCTAGGAACTATTGGAGCTCCTTACTTTATAGGATAGAATGTGTTATAGTTTATCGAGTAGTATAAACGGCTATACACCCAATATTATATAACAAGTGAGGAGAAGTACTAGGGCCTTTTAGAGTACTGCGATTACTAGATATGGATGTAGATCCAAAGCCTACCTAAGTTTATAATTGGTAATTAGACGGAGCTTATTAGAAAGCTTAGGACTACTACTAACGCATAGAGACACGAGACTTTATAGAAGCTTTTATTTAAAAATCTATAGAATAACCAGGCGAATTGCGTTACTATATGTAGGACTTTACTACTATTTTAGATAAAGCGGTAGCCGTAGAAAACCTTACTAAGCAAGATAAGGGGTAGTTGTTTATGTAAGGACTCCCTATTAAATACCGCAGGTATATAATGGAATAGACAGGAGCCGTAGCAGATAAGCCTAACACCCTTATATTTAAAAGACTGAAGGAGGCCATAGAGTTAAGGATAGTGGCTGTAAAGGGCGCCAAGTAAATGGATGTCCTTCTGGAAGAAGACGCCCTAAATATCTAGCTTATACAGAAGCTATAGCAGTAAAGGGATGAGCTTGACCGTAGGAGAGAAGGAAGACTTTTGGACTTAGGTATATATAGAGGAGCCCTAACACAGTAGCAGTCACCCTCTACTATAGACTAGGAAATGGATAAAATGCTAAACTAACTAAGGAGTCTAAAACTGACTAAGATGGAGCTTGCGGCAGCTATACGGTTAATGCCGTTCCTTAACCAAATCTAGATAAACCTAAGGAAGTTTATAACACTGCTAGATCAGGCCGTAGTTTAAGGCTTAGTGTAAGGATACAGCCCAGCACTAGGATATAAAGACTAGTAGAACAGTATCTAAGCTCTCTTTGCTCCGTAAGACTTTTAATATCTACACGATTTTTAATATCCGTAAGATTCTACCGCCTTTGGACGGCCGCAGCAGAACATATAAGGTCAGTAAGGTACGCAAGGACAAGGCCTATAGACCTGTTTTGGATGCGGAGGAGGTCACCATTTTACCTAGTACAAATGCCAAGGGTTTAAGGATCTTATTAAGCAAGGATTTGTGCATTTGTCTAATTAAGGAAGACTAGTAGCTAGGACGCGCGAACGGCCTAGACCAGTACTTCCGTGGCTCGGCAATGAAGGACGGCTAAAAGGTATTAAGAACTGGCTCCGTATATACTAGGGAACAGACCTAGGCAGGCCAAAGGAAGAATAGACGCAGTAATAGGCCCCTACGTTACAAACTGATTTTACTACTTTCCATAACGGAGTAGTGCTAAAGAATAGTGACAAAATGCGTATAAACTGGGAGGACTACTATTAAGTACGGCCCACGGACTTAGCAGTAACGCCCAGCCAGCAACATCCGCAGACTCGCCCGACCCCTAAAGATAGCTGTACAGCCAGGACAACCGTTAAGCCGCAGGCGCTGCCGTAGGAGAAGAATATACAACTAGTGTTGGAAAACAAGCCCGCAACGATATCACGTGATGAGACTTGTGGGAGAAATCTCTTGGCAGGAATCTGACCAATCAGACAACTTCGACCGTCGGTCGAAGTTCCTTGAAACCTCTTCAACCACCTATATAGAAAATAAGCAATATACAGAGTTTTGGCTCTATAGCCTTAATTTAATAGGTTATAAGCCTAGGTTCGCGCCTAATAGGCTAAATCTAATTGCTTTATTATTGTTATAATATTTGCTATCGCAATATCACCACACGGGCGTAAAAAGTTGGTGAATATTTACCTAACTTACAACGCCAAAAACCTATAATGAGCAGCCACGTAGCTGCTAACTACGGACTCTATGCTAAATGCATAAGATAATCCTACCAAGGACGAGCCTAATATAGTCCGTAATCAAACCGCGGCACTAGAGGCTTAGGAGGACCTCTTATTTGGTAAATAACCTTACTATTGTTAAAACAGAATGATAGAGTTTTGAGAACAAAGCTCTATAACAACCGTATTAGTAGTAGATTAGAAGAAACTTATTAGAACTGCCTATACTAGCTAAGGAACATACTAAGTTAAAACCTATACTACACAAACACTCCTTATAAAAGAAAACCAATTTAACAACGTTGTCTTAATAAGGCCTATGGACTACCTACTATAAACTACCTATAATATAAAGCCCTACTAATATAAGCGACGAACATACCACCCAAGCCTCTATTTAAAAGCTCACTAGACGGGAAGACTGGCTAATATTTAGTATTAATATATAAAACCATCTCCGATCTAAAAACATTAAATAGGTCCTTAATAATCCACCGCAACCTCTTCCTATACTTAAATCAATTAAGGAGAAATAGGCGGACTTGGGCTTTACTAGTAAACAGCTAAAAATTAAACTAGTTAACTTAGTAAAGGAACAGGAGAAACACAAGGAATAGCTAGCCTATATAGCCGGTTTTATTAACCAGAGCGTTAGCGATATCTATAAGCCGTTTATATTAAACGCTGGATAGGTGCTTAAAAAATAGAAGGCGTTAAAAGAACGCTTTAAGGATCTTAATCCAGTAGCTGTTACTAATATTATGGCTACCTTCTTTACTAAGCGTGTTTAAGACTTTAAGAATATATCCGCCCCACGGACTATTCGCTTACGCTCATAGTCCTACGCAGCTCAACGGAACACCGAGCTCAACGGAACGGGTACCCAAAATCAAGCATTACCTATTTCCTTATACAATTGAACCGCCACAACCATGCCTACAGAATCCGAAATTATTGAGATATGCGTGCAAGATGCACTTCGTGAGTTATCACGCATGGAAACACCTAATATTCGATTGGCAGCCTGCCTATACAACGTGCCGTTTAAACGTGTCTATAACCGCGTTAACGGCATTAAGAGCAAGATGCAGAGGCCTGGCACTAATAAGATGCTTAATTAACACCAGGAGGCCATGCTCCTATGCTATATTGATTGAATGGACCGCCTTGGAGTTGGCGCGCTGTTCCACTAAGTCTATAATTGCGCGCAGCGCATCCTTAAGCTCTATGCGCCTGACGGCACCGAACCACCTACTCTTGGACGTGACTGGACTAAGAGATTCCTTAAACGAAACCTAATAGTGTATAAGGTCAAGCAGAAGCCTATAGAGATTGATTGAGCTGCTGCAAACGATCCTACCGCGATATAGGAATGGTATACTTTGTATAGGAATATGAAGGAGCAATAGGGTATTCTACTATGCGATAAATATAACTTTGACGAGTCTGGATTTTATATTAGAATTGGTGGCAGCCAGTGGATAATTACGCGTGTATTAGACACTAAGAGGACGCACTTAGCTAGTGAGACAAATCGCGATTTCGCGTTGGTGTTAGAGGCTATATCTGGTAATAGAGTTGTACTTGCTCTAGCAGTTATTATTAAGGGCTAACAAATTATGTATTAACACCTTAATGATATAAGTATACCTAGTAACTATATGCTAGGTGCTTAAACTAAAGGCTATTTAAATAACAACCTTGCGTTTGATTGGATTTAGCACTTTGATAGGCAAAGTGCTGCTTAATAGATGGGTGCGCATTGGCTGCTATTACTAGATGGCCATGGTTCGCACCTTATAAAGAAATTTGTAGAATATTGTAAGGAGAAGAACATCTATCTATTAGCTATTCCGCCCCATATAAGCCACTTTCTATAACCGCTCAATGTTGTTCTCTTCCAGCCGTTTAAGCACCACCATAAACTGGCTGTTGAGATGCTGTGCGAAAAGGCTGCATAAACTTTAACACTGTTGAATTCCTCCACGCTCTGCACCAAATTCGTATAGGTATATTTAAATTCTTATCTATCCTATTAGGATGGGCAAAGACTGGCCTTATTCCATATAATCCTAAGGTTGTATTAACCAGATTACAATATTAAACAGCTATGGTGCGTCCATCTACGCCACTACCTACGATACTATAACCACTGCGGCCACGACCTATAGTGCCATGAACACCTGATACACCACGCAGCTTGCAGATAATAATAAACCGGGTTCGCAGCTTTATTATTAAGCAGCCTAATAGGGTAAGGAATCCTTTGTTAATGCTTTATAAGAGCGCCAGGAAGAATGCCGTGCTTCGCTTATTAGCAGAGGAGGACCTGCATTTAATGCAGGCAGCAGTACGCGCCCGCGCAAAGCGTTAAAAGACCGACCAACGGGTTGTTTAAAAGGGAGGCTTGATATCTGCAGCAGATGGACAGCTTAAAGTATTATAACGAGTTTAAAAGGAAGCAGAGAAGGCAGGTAGGGCGGCTGCACGTGCGGTAAAGAAGTAGGCAAAGGAGGACGCTACACAACGTGCAGAGGCCTTAGACTCGTAATATTTGGCAGGATTGTAGCTAGGCTATTACTCAAGGTGCTCCACCAAGGATTTCTGTATATATGTAGCCTACGTAGAAATCTATAGCTTTAAAATCATGTGGTGGGGCTTGTGTTCCGTTGAGCTCGGTGTTCCGTTAAGCTGCGTAGGACTATGAGCGTAAGCGAATAGTCCGTGGGGCGGATAGAGGAGTTTGTCTCCTATATTATATTAAACCTTAATTGTCTTATTAAAATGAACTAACCTATTAACTACAAGGTCCTTGCCCAGGCGGCCCTTCTATATAGAGTTAACTCCACTAGCTACGCTTAGTTTAAAACAATAAAACGAATGAATTAGACGCAGAAAAACACCAATCTATAAGCCTTAGGCAAGGAACTTATTATCTTTAACAGCGAACTTAATTAGGAAGTCTCTACTGTACTAGTAGTATAATTAAATAATACAGAGTCTATAAAGAGAAAAACGGCACTAGTTAGGATATGCAAACACCCTAACTGCGTAAGATATAATAGAACTACGCACTATAAAGAAGACTGCTGGGAGAGGAAGCCAGATAATGCTCTAAAAGAAATTGGTAATAGGATCCGCTTAAGGAAGAAGCGAAGGATAACTTAAGTGCCTGTCTAGTTTAACAAACACTTTAGTTAGGCCGAGCTTAATGCAAATCCATAACAAGAGCTTGTAGTAGCGGTTGTATAAGCTTAACTAAGTAGGTATAACTTTATCTATAACACCGCTGTTACCGTCCACTGCTATAAGGACCATAAACTTCTTTTTAACTACGTTAATAATGACACCTTATTAGGTACAGTTGGTCCCTATAGAGCTTAATTAAAAGGTAAAGGATCCGTCTCTATATAAACTGCACTACCTAATAGAAGCCACGGAAGCATACTTACTCTATATAATGTTCTTTACGTGCTATATTTACCAGTAAACCTACTATCTAGAAGCCAACTTAAGGAAATAGGCGTCTTTTTTTAATAATAAGACTTACAAACTTAAATGTAATAATAAGGTAATAGGATACGCGCCTAAAATTTAATAACTCTACCCAATTCGGTAGTATAACCACTAGTTAGAATTAGTCCTCTAGACCATTAAAAATGACAAAAGTCTATCTATTTGGCATTACTGATTTGGCCACCTTAACTATAGTAGCCTTAGACGCTACCTAAATAAACTTGGCATTAAGTTTAATGACGTTAGTAATAAATACTATAAGCCCTGTGCTTAATCTAAAGCCTAAAAGAGGTATAATAGAACGCCCTAAGAACGAGCTACATGGCTGTTTTAATTTATCTATACGGATTTAGTAGGGCCTATTACCCCTATTAGCTTTAAAGGCGAAAGATACTATGTATCTTTTACCGATAACTATACAAAGTTTACTATAATCTATACCGTCTGTATAAAGGATAAGTGGCTTAATACTCTATAGAGGTACTATAACTGGATCCACACCAAATTCGATCTTAAAATCGCTAGGATTTATACCGACTACAAAGTGGAGCTTTATAGCAAGAAAGCAACTACCTGGATGGACGATCTAGGTATAGAATTCGAACCTGCCGCCTCATACGCTTAAGAAGAGAATGGAGTAGCAGAGCGCTCGCAGTAAACCTCCACTGAGATTACCTGCTTAATAATCCTTTCTAGCAATATACTAGACTTCCTATGGCCTAATGTACTTCTTGCAGCCATATATATTAAAAACAGACGCCCTATAAGAGCTCTTAATAGCATATTACCTTATAAAAAGCTTAAGGGTAAACCTCCCTTAGTATACTACCTGAGGGCTCTAGGATCTACCGTCTATTCCCTTATAGCTAAAGAAGATTGTATAAAATTAGCCAGGTTCGCTTTATAAGCAAAAAAGGGTGTTCTAATTGGCTATAACGGCAAGATAATCTATTATATTTAGCTATTAGATAAACAGAAGATCAAGCGCCTTAAAGACATTAAAAATTATAAAGGTAATATTAGTTTAAAGACTGCTACTATATTTATAAAAGAATCCGTAGACTTATCTAATAAGCAAGGGAGGGAAAACACTACTACTCCTTAGCCGAAGCCTCTATTAAGAAAAAGATAATAAAGAATTAATTAGAAGGAAGGTTGCAATAGCTTGCCCTACAGGCTTAAGTCTCTGCCCAAAAACCTCACTATAACCACTACTTGATCAGGCCGCCAGACGTCAAGAATTAACCTACTAAATAACCCTACTGCCTTTTTTATAAACATTATAAGTACAGACCAAAGCCTTAACTAATAGGCTAACAATATTAATAAGCTACTAAGTAACTGGGATAATAAAATAGGCAATAAACTAATAGCCCTTTTATCTACCTTTCCTCCATAATCTATACCTTAAAACCCTTACTTAAACAATCGCGACGCGGTTAATCCTATGGCTCTACTAGCCAGCTATATTTAATATACTGGCTCACCTAATCTTAAAATATACACATTTATTACCTTAATTAACGAAGATGAGCCTTATACGTACAACTAAGTAATTAACAGCCTAAATAGTGAAGAATGGATAAAAGTAATAATAGAGGAGGTAGGGTCTCTAATTAAGAACTAGATATGGGAACTTGTTAACCTTACCTCCCTTAAGCCTCCTTATAAGCCTCTTACTGGTAAATAGGTGTTTAAAGTTAAAAAGGGAAAGGATGGCGAGGTCCTCCGCTATAAGGCTAAATAGGTTGTTAAGGGATATCTATAGCAGTATGGTGTTGATTATAACTAGACCTTTGCTGTAGTAGTAAAACCTATGGCTTTTAGAGCTCTATTCGCGATTGCTACCTACTACAACCTTAAAATTAAACAGATGGATGTTAAAACCGCCTTTCTCTATAGACCAATTAATTAAGAACTCTATATTATTATGCTAAAAGGCTATAAAGAAGCTGGCAAAGTCTGCTGCCTTAAGAAGGCCCTCTATACACTAAAACAGTTACCTTAAATCTAGTATAAGACGCTCTTAAAGTTTCTACTAGAAAAATTTGGACTTTATATGGATTATAGTATATTCGCCACCAGTAAAGGATGGAAAGGTTTAATTATTTCTGCCTACGTTAATAACACTAAGATTATCTATAAAGATATAGTGGTAGTTAATTAGGCGAAAGCAGAGCTTAAAGCAGCCTTTTAAATAATAGATCTTAGGCCAATAAGCTTTTACTTGGGCATAATAGTCACAAAAGATTAAACAAAGAAGAAGATTATACTCTTATAGCAAGCCTACCTTATTAAAGCTTTTAAATGTTTTAGATTGCGAAAGGCTAATACCTTACCGGTATCTATAAAGCACTTAATTAAGCTTATAGCTAATCAAGAAACTACTAGTAAGGATAATATTAGAAGATACCAGAGTATGGTTGGTTTAGTTATGTTTTCTATAATAAAAACAAGGCCAGATATCGCCTTTATGGTATTAACGGTGAGCTGTTTCGCCTATAATCCTACTTCTACCTATATAACGGCCGTAAGACTTATCCTTTAATACCTAGCCGGCTTGCTTGATAAAGGAATTACCTATAGAGGTAATGAGAACCTAGACCTTACACTAATTGGCTTTAGTGACGCCGACTAGGGACGAGATAAAACCACAAGACGCTCTATATTGGGCTTTGTATTTATGTTAAACAAAGGACTAATTTTATAGAAATTAAAGCTACAAGCTACTGTTTTATTATTAACATGTTAATTAGAGTACACGGCTCTAACGGCTATAGTAAAAGAGGCTACGTGGCTTTAACTTTTACTTACTGAACTAGGTATACTAGACTAGAGCGAATAGTTTGCTAGGATTTTAATTAAAACTAACAACTAAGCTGCAAAAGCGTTGGCTGAAAATCCAGTTTAGTATAATTAAATGAAGCACATTGACATCCAGTTTCACTATATAAGAGATGAGATAAACAGTAATAGGATTAACCTTATATACATTGCTTTAATTAATATGGCGGCTGACGGCCTTACTAAGCCTCTTACAGGTCCTTAGTTCTACACCTTCCTTAAACATCCTTGGATGGTGTAGAAACTTAATTAACTACACTAGGCCTTAATAGGAAATCAGTGCACGATTGGTAGATCCTTAGAGAGTGCGCTAAACAACGCCTTAAGGCCTTAAAACAAGCAACAGAACTTAACCTTAATCTACCAACCTACCACTTAAACCTACTACTCAAACCTACTACTTGAATCTAACAACCACGACATTAGGGAGGGCTTATACCAGTAGAAAGGATGGACATACTTTAGGAGAGATATAGGGTAAGGCTACAGGGCCTCTAGGGCTCTATGGGCAATGTAGAGCACCTATAGGGAGGTACTGCTAAAAATTTTAAGAGACATTTTACGGAGCAGGCGCTGTCTCTAGACGTTAGGGAGGGCGTAACTCCTTATCAGATACTTATTCCACCTTAGAGGAGCTTTAGAAACCCTTACTAAGCAACCCTACACCCCTATATACAGTGTATATAGCGGTATCGTTGACTGAGCTTAAGGGAGGGTGTTGGAAAACAAGCCCGCAACGATATCACGTGATGAGACTTGTGGGAGAAATCTCTTGGCAGGAATCTGACCAATCAGACAACTTCGACCGTCGGTCGAAGTTCCTTGAAACCTCTTCAACCACCTATATAGAAAATAAGCAATACATAGAGTTTTAGCTCCATAGCCTCAATTTAACAACTAGGAGATGACACCCAGATTATGTCACGGCCTGCAGATGAGATAGCTGAAGCTAGAAGGAAGAATAAATTATCTAATCCTTAGAGACGGTCTTGGAGACAGACGCTTAACTAGGTCAGCCATTAACCTACAGGCTCCGCAGCAGGCTCTATAGCAGGTATTAGGTGTTTAACTAGGGGACAGTTAAGTTCTAAAGTGGGGGAGGGGATGTAGGTAACGGTATAAAAGATTTCTATTTTGTTTGCTTAATTATAGTATTTCCTAAAGCTCCTTTTTTTATTTACTTTCTTAATTGCGATATGTTGAGACGCGTTAACCTACTGCAAAGATGTTAGCTTAGCTTACCGCCTATTACTAAGCCAATAGCAATTTTCTATGCCCGGTACGGAAAATCCTAATTGGTCCATTTAGCAATAGAGCCGGCAAAACTCTACACCGCCCCTGGAATTCAATAATGCACCAGCTGCGCGATAAGAACAGCATCAGGAGCCTTAATTGATTGCACGGATATAGAGCTGATTGTACGATACAGAGCCAGATGCAGAGCTATACGCAGAACCTTGACCGAACGACTGTACGGAAGCCTTAGTCTTGAACGACTGCACAGAAGCCACGGTTAGTCGAAGAATCAAATCAAGCCAGAGCCTCGATACCAGCACGTCACTGTCACTAAATTAAGTCAGTCGAATGTCGTTAAATTAGAGCCTTTAACCAGGCCGACCTTATTCCTTATTTGAATAATGAATGACCGCAACACGACTGTCACCGCCATCCGAATTCAGTACTGCACTAGCTGCACGACGAGAACGGATACCGTGGCAAGGAAGGGACCTATCAGGTGCAGCAGCGTAATATTAGAAAATAAGCACCGCGGAATGGTAAAGCAGTATACAAAGAGACACTAATAAAGATACTCTACAAGAGATTGGATAGGGCAGTAGCTAACTATGTTAAGACTAAGCCATCCTTATATAACTAAAGACAGGGCTAGCCGTATCTGGCTAAGCTAGTAAAGGACCTTGTTAAGAATTACAAGGGAAACAGGAATTGGATATATAGGAACCAGCGCTTTTCCTTAGAGGTTGTCTTAACAAAGGACTGTGTTATAGACACAAGGGCAAGGGATATGCAATAGAGGTAGTTATAATAACTGAAAAGCTGCCACCGGATGGTTCCGAAGGATGACTTAGACGAAGCGCGGAGTTAGCAGGACGATAACAAAGAGACTAAAAGCAGAAGGCAATCCTAAGAAGGCTCTTAAGCTGGAAGAAGATTAAGGATACATAAGCGTACTGCTAGCAGCGGGGGCAAGGAAGCAGCCGCAAAAGACGTCCTAGAAAAGCACCTGGCCCGCGAAAATGGTCTACTGGAAACTGCCGTTTATGCTTATAAGGAAGGAAGTCTTAAGACAGGTCTTTGGATTGGACGTCTGGTGAACACTGAGGGCCTTAATTGACTGCATGGATACGAAGCTTTGACCGAACGACTGCACGCTAGAGTTTTGATTGACTGTCCGCAGATGCAGAGCCTATGGATATAGAGCCTTAGTCGTACGTACAGCGGAAGACGCCTTGAGTCAATTTAGAGCCTTGGTTAAGTCTTGATTAATTGGACGCCGCCTCTGCAGCAGGCCTTTTATCAATATTCAATATCAATATAAGGCCGTATTGGAATTGATATTGAAACCAAATTTTATATTGAAACTTTTACTGAATATTGAATCCAAATTACTTATATATAATGTCCCGGCACAG
>Ga0307507_10006114_pt1 | contig 18874 bp, 18 predicted proteins | sample 7_EM_MG_FD_207223 | JGI IMG/M metagenome (GOLD analysis project Ga0307507, IMG submission 207223) | Populus trichocarpa ectomycorrhiza microbial communities from riparian zone in the Pacific Northwest, United States - 7_EM | ecosystem: Host-associated > Plants > Roots > Unclassified | place... | reverse complement strand
CACTATGCTCGGAAAGGGAGTCGGGGAACTCCCAAAGGGATTGTTGGCACGAGACCGATAACTATAGTCGCAACCATTGGTTCGATTGATAGGAAAAAGTCGTGTAATACCGGATAAGACTAAGGAATGCCTCCTGCAGACCAGGTCAAAACGGAGACAACAATATGAGGATTGGCCATCTTCTATCCAAGCGAATAATTGTCGGACATGCGAACACATGGAGATTAATCGTAAATGTATTTTAGCAACGGATACATGTTCGTATAGCCATCTAGGCGGACGGGCACTACACCCTCCCCATGAGAGACGCATATATGGCAATAAGTTGCGCAAACGAGAGTAGAAAGATAACGGACATTCAGGGTCAAGTCGGGTTGCCACTTCAAAGAAGTCGAGCTAGGTGGACAAGAGATACTTAGTTATCGGAAAAGATTATGTAGCCCGAGAACACCTAGACGCAGAATATACATATCGAGGTGTCTTCGTAGCTGCTATTCATCATCAAGCAACGGAGATGAGACCTTAACACGATATACACGTTAAACCAGATATTTATCGTTTCACCTACTATACTTCCATTTTGAGTTTCGTCTCCCTAGAAGTATTCTCCGAACTACCAACGATCGGGCTCAGGATATTCGCTAGTTCTTAGAATATTACTACCCCCATAACACTCTGTCCCAAAACCAAGCTCATACAGTGTCGAACCCTCAGCTACGGAACCTGACATTCTACCCCGCTCACAGGACTGGACGGCCTTCTCTTCCACCCCTCACGAGGCGTGAAATGGCTTGGTTGGTAACTAGCACCCGCCCTGACCTCCACCCACCACTTCAGGCACAGCCTCTGGCCTGCCCAAGCCGCCTTTTTTTTTGTCAAGCGACTGTCCTCCCCTGGCGCTGGCGTCAGCCCGTTCCTATGCCACCGTATCTGGAAGGCACAGAGCTCCCAGATGGAGGAGAGGGTCAAGTTACACTACCTCCGCCCACCAACCTCTAAAAAAGACGTAGTCCAAGGCCGCTTCAGCTCCGACATTGGGACAATAGGTTGCCATACGTCGCCTTGGAAATTACTTCTCACCACCAAAGACATGAGTAGAGAACACCTTACTTGTAATACAGTGTATGTGGCGGCCATCCGTCCGACCGGTTCCTGTTCGCAGGATATATGAGAGTAGACCTCAGAGCACCTGATGCAGGTGAATGCATCTCGATCGGACGATATCGCCCAGAGTTATAGCCACTATAAGATTGGGTATCAACAAGAGGGTAGAAACTCACAGGACATATCTACCTTAGTTAGGCTTGCTCGGCCTGGAAAGATGCCCAGCCGCCAGTAGGAATGCACTTTGCTCGCAAAGGGAGTCTGGGAACTCGCAAAGGGGGTGTTGGCAAGAGACCGATAAGTCTTGTCGTAACAATTGGTTCGATTGATAGAAAAGAGTCGTGAGTTGGCGGTTAAGATGAAGGAGTGCATTCTGCTGACCAAGTCAAAACGGAGGCAATAGTATGAAGAGTTGCCATGTTCCATCCCGGCGAATAATTGTCTGACATACGAACCCATAGAGATTATTCGTAAATCTATTTTGGAACAGATAGATTTTCGTATAGCCATCTAGGTGGATGGGTGCTACACCCTCCCAGTAAGAGAGGCATATGTGGCAATAAGTTGCGCAAAGCAGAGTAGAAAGATGCCCGATGTTCGGGGTCAAGTCCTGCTCCCACTTCAAAGCAGCCGAGCTAGGTGAAAGAAAGATACTTGCTTATAGGAAGAGATTATGTAGCCCCCGAACACCCAGACGCGGAATATAAATATTGTGGTGTCCTCGTAGCTGCTATCAATCATCAAGCAATGGAGAAAAGACCTTAACAATATATAAACGTTAACGAATATTTACGGTCTTAGCCACCTTATTATTCTACCTGAACCTTCTTCTCCATAAAGGTCTTCCCCGAATTAGCACAACTGGGCTTAGTATATTTGCGTGTTCTGGGAATATCACTACCCCCATAGAAGGATATTGTTATGCTCTACGTTACCGAGATACACGGGCAATATCGATCACGAATACGAAATGCAATTTTATCAACTCATTGAACCTCACCCCGACATACATTTACCACCAATCAAACTCACTTTTATCATTAAAAGGATAAGAAACACTTTCCCACTTCAAAAATGTTGAGGTCTAACCCCGAGGGAGGAGGACCAGATCACATGGAGACAGATGAAATCTCCCAGTCCCAAGCTCCAATGGTGGCATCTTCAGACACAAGGATCGCTATATCCACTGAGACTAGACTATCTCCCGCACTGCCAACCAGGCTCTTCCATCGGGCTCCGATGAGACGGTCCCAGTCCCACCACTCTCACACCTTAGGGGAACCAATATTAAACCCTGAAATGTCAAGACAACTTGACCGCATCAACTGAAGTCTACACCTGTAGGAGGACCCTCTAGCCTAAAGCATCGAGCAGGAACACTTAGCGTTCCAATGCCTTCGAACCCAAATCCAACACCAGGTATAGGAACTGCGCAATGTTCTAGGAGAAATTAGGACAGGGGCAAAATATATTGGAACAGAGCTGGAACAAATAGATACCAGCATGGTACATGTGGAAGCGCCAACAAACGGCCTGCAAGACACACTCAAAAAGGTGAGTGGTAGGATGGACGGACAAGACAACCGTCAAACCCAACACAAACAGATCACATCACTCCTCCACCAAGCCATACAAGCAGGAGGAGTGGCGGCAATGGGCAGGGACGAAGAGTTAAGACATGAACCCCTGGACACGAAAGCCGAACATCAACGAGAACTAGAGAACCACGAAAGAATACTCAACGCTAGTATGGTTGAATTAGAGGCAAAAATAAAAGCCAGAGAAAGACAGGAAAGCCACATAGCCGAGTTAACCGAAGCGCTTACCTCTTTGAATGGCCAAGTGAAAGGCAAGCGTTCAAAACCAACCTCGGAACCGAGCGCCGGAGCAGGAGGGGGGGGTGATGGATGACCAGCCCCTACAATGCACGGGGCTGTGGGAGGCATCCCTGATCCTGGAGATAGCGAAGGTGAAGGAAGTGACGATGAGAGACAAAGAAGGCGAGACATCAGACCCGACCAACGAAAGAAGAAGCGGGCAGAAAAGGACAAAACTGATGCGGTGAAATACGGACAGGCAACAGAGGACGAAATACCGTTCTCCAGGGGCTTGGGAAAAGCTATAGGAGAAACTACGAAACGTCTGGCCCAACCCGGATCAAAAGACGAACATGCCAAACACCAGGATATCCGGTTCTGGCTAACTACAGGCGGGAACCTTTTCGATTGGAAACCATAGGAATGGCAGGACGAGGCGGACTGTATCAAATACACCTTGTCGAAACTAAAAGGATGACAAGTAGCATCCGTCACGAGGACCTACCAGACCCAAAGGACCGGCGAATTAGGTCATACACGACAGGAAGATTATGAATTATTGGATGTCTTTGCCGAACAATCGTCGATTTAGTCCCACTCATGAAGAAGAACAAACCATACGAGATATGTTGCAAGTGCGATATGAGAATGACATTACCCAATTTCTATTGGGATTCGAGAATTGGAATGTTAAAGCAAAGGACGGTGGAATGGTGTTCTGAAAATTGAGCAGAGACCAAATACCGGACGAAGAGGTACGACGCATGGCAATGCAACAAGAATATGCCGAAAACAGAGATTGGATAGAAGCTCTACAACAAGCTGTCCGCGATGAGGAATATTTCCAGGAAAGAACACGGGTAAAAGACAATAATATCTTGGGGTCAAATGCAAGTGGGAAAAGAAAACCTGACCAGCCAGTGACAGCAAAGACAACTAAAAACACCTAAGTATACTGCTAAAGCAAAGAGGGTATACAGGGCGAGGAAAAAGGAGGAAAAGGTAGAGAAAGGAAAGGGGGTGCCCCGGCAGAAGATAATGCACAGGGTTTGGGCCGAGGCACATACCGGTATCGACCAGAAAGTGGTCGACGAAGGACAAGCAAAGTGGCAAGCCACAAGATGTACGCTAACAAACCACAGAGGGAAGCACAGTCAGAAAGGAATTCGAGTCGGCATCATCCACAGGATATCGGTCAAGTTACCATGAGGAAGATCGAACGATCCAAAGCCTAGAAAGCCAGGGGTAGCCGCCGTGGCTGAGGATAGCTGTGGATAAGGCTCACGATAAGTGAGTCAAACTGTTAGGCACAGAGCTCCCAGATGGATAAGAGGGTCAAGGTACCCTACCTTCGCGCACGAGCCTTTAAAGAAGTGTTAGCAACACCCCCCTCCAGCTCCGACGTTGGGACAGTAGGTCGCCATATGTCACCGGGGAAGTAGCGTCCCTTCACCAAAACATGAGTAATGAAAACCCTACTTATAACACCATATACGTCCCGGCCATCCGTCCGACCGGTTTCTGTTTGCAGGATATATGAGAGGAAACCTCAGAGCACCTCATGCAGGTAAAAGCATCTCGATCAGACAACACCGCGCAGAGTTAGAACCACTACTAGATTGGGTATCGGAAAGTGGATACAAACTCACAGGATTTATCTAGGTTAGTTAGGCTTCCTCGGTCTGGAAAGACGTCCAGTAACCAGTAGGAATGCACTATGCTCGGAAAGAGAGTCGGGGAACGCCCAACGGGATTGTTGGCCAGAGACTGATAACTATAGTCATAACCATTGGTTCGAGGAATAGGAAAGAGTCGTGTAATGCCGGGTAAGACGAAGGAATGCTTCCTGCAAGCAAGGTCTAAACGGAGCCAACAATATGAGGATTCGCCATCTGCTATCCCAGCTAATAATTGTCTAACATGCGAACATATGGAGATTATTCGTAAATCTATTTAGCAACGGATACATGCTCGTATAGCCATCTCGGTGGACGGGCACTACACGCTCCCCATGAGAGAGGCATACGTGGCAATAAGTTGCGCAAGCGAGAGTAGAAAAGGTAACGGGGGTTCAGGCTCAAGTCGGGCTCTCACTTCAAAGAAGTTGAGCTAGGTGAAAGAAAGATACTTAGTTATAGGAAGAGACAATGTAGCCCGTGAACACCGAGACGCAGAATATGAATATCACGGTGTCTTCGTAGCTGCTATCATCTATCAAGCAACGGAGAAGAGAGCTTAACAAGATATACACATTAAACAAATATTTATTGTTCCACATCCTTTATCATTTTATCTCAACTTGTGTATCCCTGGACGTATTCTCCGAGTCACGAACGATCAGGCCTGGTATATTCCCTTGTCCTTAGAATAATACAACACCCATAACAGTATATTGTTAACTCTGCATTACTGAGTCACACGAGCGATATCAATCACAGATCCGAATCGTAACTCCATTAAAAAACTACTTTTTACCAGAAGGATAAGAAACACTTGCCTACTTCAAAATGTCGAGGTGTAACCCCGAGGGAGCAGGACCAGATCCCATGGAGACAGATGAACTCTGCCTGTCCCAAGCTTCAACGGTGACATTGCAAGCCACAAAGATCGCTAGATCCACCAACACTAGAATATCTCGCGGCCTACGACCCGGACTCTTTCATGGAGCCGCCATGAGACGGTCCCAGTCTCGACAGTCTCAGACACCCGCAGAACCACTATTATCTCCTGCAATGTCAGGACGACTGGACCGCATCAACCGAAGTCTGCACCTCTACGCAGACAACCTAGCCCAGAGCATCGACGAGGAACACCTACCGTTGTAGTTCGTTTCACTCCAAATCCAACATTTGGTACGGGAACTGTGCAATGTCAAAAAGGACCTCATGACGGGCGCCAGATACCTAGGAACGGAGCTGGAACCAATAGACACCAGCATGATACAGGTAGCAGGGGCAACGCAGGGGCTCCATGAAGCGCTCCAAGGGCTCAGTGGAAGGATGTATGGATCAGACACCCGTCAGACCCAGCAGGAGCAGGGCACATCACACCTCCACCCGACCAGACAGACGGGAGGCGCCGCGGAAATGGTCAGGGACGAATAGTTCGGACAGGAACTGCTAGACACGAAAGCCCAACATCAACCAGAGCTACACAACCATGAAAGAATACTCATCACTATGATGGCCGAGTTGGAGGCAAACAAAGAAGCCAGAGATAGACAAGAAAGCCACATAGCGGAGTTAACTGCAGCGGTTACCTCCTTCATGGGCCAAGTGAAAGGCAAGCGTTCAAACCCAACCCCGGAACGAAGTGCCGGGGCAACAGGAGGAGGAGGCGGAGGACAACCCCCCCCTACAATGCATGGGGCAGCAGGAGGCACCCCTGATCCTGGAGATAGTGAAGGAGGAGGAAGTGACGATGAGAGATGCGGAAGGCGGGATAAGAGACACGACAAACAAAACAAGAAGCCTGCAGAGAAGGAAAAACCGGATGAGAAACAATACAGAGAAGCTACAGAGAACGAAATATGGTTTCCCAGAGCCTTGGGAAAGGCCATAGGAGAAACCACGAAACTTCCAGGTTAACCCCCATCAGAATAAGAATATGCCAACCAACAGGATATCCGGTATTGGTTAACCACCTGCAAGCATTTTTTCGCTTGCAACCCATACCAATGGCAGGATGAGGCGGACCATATCAAATCCGCATTGTCGAATCTAAAAGCATCACGACTGGCATCCTTCGCCATGACGTACCAGAACCAGATGACCGGCAAGTTATGACATATACGACAGGATGGTTACGAATTTTATGATGTCTCTGCCGAACAAGCTATATGTCAATTTGGTCCCAAGCATGAGGAAGAAACGGCCCTACGAGAAATGTTGAATGTCCGATACAAGAATGACATTAACCAATTTCTACTGGAATTCGAAAATTGGAATGTCAAAGCAAAGGTTACTAGAATCGCCTTGAGAACGTTAATCAGAGACCAAATACCGGATGAGGCTGTACGGCGAATGTCAATCCATCAAGAATACGCTGATGACAGAGATTGGATAGAAGCTCTCCGACAAGCTGTCCGCGATGATGAAGACTTCCTGGAGGGAAAAGGCTTAATTACAACAATTTCTCAGGATCAAACTCAGGAGAGAAAAGGAAACGTGACGAGCCAACAACGGCAAAGAGGAGGAAAAAATCAAAGTATACCGCGAAGGAGAAAAGGGTATACCAGGCGAAGAAAAAAGAGGAGAAGGTAGACAAAGGGAAGGCGGCGCCCCGGCAGAAAATGATGCATTGAGTTTGGGCCGACACACACACTGGTCTCGAGCAGAAGAGAGTCGACGAACAAAAGGCGAAAGGGCAATGCGCTAGATGTACCCTAACAAACCCCGGATGGAAGCACTGTCAGAAAGAAATTCGAGTCAGTACTATCCAAAGGAAATGGTTCAAATTACCAGGTGGAAGATGGAACCACCCAGAGCCTAGAAAGTCGAAGCTAGCCGCCGTGGCTGAGGATAGCCGTGGAGGACCCTCGCGACAAGCGAGCCAACAGCCATTAGCCGGGACCTTAATGGACTATGAGGACATATAACGCTCATTGGCACCACTGGCGACGGCATGTGGGTAGTCCGACTATTGAACCGGGAATCGAAATAATCTGAAGTGAACTCTTCAGATCATGCCCTTTGAGTGCATAGATCCCAAAAGCGTGATAAGTTCCGACTGGGAAACTGGTAGCACCTGGGTGTTGTACGGCGAAGGTGTTCAGTAGCCCATATCCCAGATGAAATCGAGAGGGCAGCAAAGGAACCCACCTTGGGCAACACGACCCGAAAACGGCTCCACTTGTTGGGAGGACCCCTACAACTAACGACGGTTGGTAGAAAACCTAAGAGGATACACAAGAGAGCAAGGAAAGAGCCAAGTTCGGAACTCGAGCCAAGGTGATGAGTCAGAAGCTGGAATTTGATGAGAGTGATACCAGCGTAATGGTCCCCACAGGCAGCTCTTAAAGTACACGATCGAAAACGGTTAAAAGAACAGAGTCTCACGAGGAAAAATAACACATGAGTGCTGTGGGTCGCACTACTCGATAACAAGACACCCCATTTGGTTGTCATGTCGGACGAAGTGTGCAACCTCAAGGTTTCTCTCATGGTAGTTGGGCACGTTCATTGCACACACAGAACCGCTACCCACCTCATGAAGAAACTTCAGCTCAGGCTGGAGGAATTAGGTGATAGGTATGGTAGACCCCTCGTAACTACCGATAAGTGTGCATAAGTTGGTCAGAACAGAAGGCGCATCCGAGCCACAAAGAACGAATCATCAGACAAACTACCCCTAGTATATGGGAATCCCTCTGCAGGGAACAAAGACGGCAAGTAGTGGGCTGCCCGATAGACAAACAAGATAGGATTTTGCCTCTCACCAAAAATCTGACCCTCGAAAATCCCAAACCATAATCAAACTATTTTATATTTTCAAAAAATATTTGCTGAAAAGCAAAAGCAGTTGGTCGGAGGAGGCTTCATGAGCCGAAATTGCGCATGTGCGGTAACAAACCAAAAAGGTTACCACATTGAACAGAGCTTATAAGACAGGAGGCCCCGGCCCCAAGCGAACCAAATATAAACCAAATCCACAGCACTAGTAGTGCCCTAAAGGAAATGCCATCCTAGTCATATCAGACAAACGGCATAAGATTAGAGTCTTACTTGACTCTGGCTCCAACATATTCCTCCTGAACCAAAACACTGGACGCACCCTCAAGGTGCCGTACGAAATAAGAGAAAACCCGCTTAAAATAAGCGAATTCAATGGCGAAGCATCCTCCTCGGGAGGAAAATACTATTCACATCCGATTCAACTCGAAATCGGTACCAATGGCCATGCAACTATGGTCTCCTGCGAGATTGCGGCCTTACGCAAATATGACGTTATCATACCCTTCGGGTGGTGGCACTACGTACATCCAATACACAATATCGAAACCCTGGAGAAATGGGTTTTCGAACACACCAAGTTTATACAACATGTACAACATGAAGGCATCGCCGAGATGTTTGAAGGGGACGAAACGGTAGCTTTGGATGAAGAAGCCAGAATGATAGGAAGGATCGGATCCATAAGTCAGGGGAATGTACAAGTAGATGGATTGCGAAAACCATATTGGTGGTACAAGGAATTGTTCGTTAATGAAAAAGCAGATATGCGGGCGCCTAGGCCAGCCTTAGACCATGCGATTGAACTAAAGGACGGAGCCACTCCACCCTGGGGATCTATATACCCAATGTGGGCTTACCAACTAGAAGAAACCAGACAAATATCTTCACAAAATGTTAGCCGAAGGGAAAATAGTTCATAGCAAACCTCCGGCGGGCGCACCAATCCTTTTTGTTCCCAAACCTGATGGAAGACTACGATTGTGCATAGAGAAGAGTCAACTAAACAAGTTAGCCATACTCAATAAATCCCCTCTACCACTCATGACCGAACTGAGGGAGAGAGTAGCCAGTACGACCATTTGCACCAAACTAGACATAAAAGACGATTACCATGTAATTAGGATCAAAAAAGAAGATGAATTGAAAACCCCTTTCCGCACCCGATACGGACATTACGAATATAAAGTAATGCCATTTGGGTTCATCAACGCACCGGCCACGTGCCAGGCCATGATGAACACCATCCTACGAGAATTCTTCAATCACGGAGTTGTAGTATATCTGGATGACATCCTAATTTACTCCAAGACAATGGAAGAACATGAGACTCTGGTCCAACAAGTACTAGCCAGGCTAGAACTCCATGACCTCGCGGTATCCTTGAAGCAATCCGTGTTCAATATCGATACAGTCGAATTTCTAGGATAGATCGTGGGAAAAACCTTTGTCACCATGAGCAAAAAAAGGTTGAAAGTATCCTCAATTGGCAAGCCCCAAGGTCAGTAAAAGACTTACAAATCTTTGTTCGTTTTGCAAATATCTACCGACGCTTCCTAGCAAACTTCTCAAAAGTTTGCAAACCAATTACCGACATATTGAAAAAGAAGGGAGGAAAACATTTATGGTTTTGGGGAAATCAACAGGACGAAGCCTTTGAGGAACTTAAGCGAAGATTTACCTCAGCCCGTATTCTAGCACACTTCTACCAGGACCGAAAAACAGTAATTGAGACGGACGCGAGTGACTTCGCACTAGGGTGTATCATCTCTCAGTATTTGGGAAAACGATTACACCTGGTTGGGTTCCACTCATGAAAGCTAAACAATGCCGAACGAAATTATGAAATTCAGGATTAGGGGTTATTGACAATGCTAGAGGCATTCCGCAAATGGTAACACTGCCGGTTGGGCGCGGACGACGCAGTAACGTTGTACACCGACCACCAGAACTTGTAATATTTCCTTATGACGAAAGTCTGGAACCCCCGACAGATCCAATGGCCCCAGTGGCTGGCCAATTTCAATTTTAAAATGGTCTACCGCCCCGGTAGCAGGGGGGGCAAACCTGATGCATTAAGCCGGCGGCCGGAGTACCGCCCTGAGGAGGGAGCTACGCATTGCGAACAGACAATTTTGAAACCAGAACATTTCGAAGTTTCACTTTGCAACAAAAAAGACCGAATTCAGGTCAGGCTTGTGGAAGGAAAAAAGGTAGCAAGAAACTGGCTCAGAATAAACAGAGTGGAACAAAACGCGATAGTTCCAACCAAAGGTACCAGAATGGCAGCAGGACATGACATTTACACCTTAAAGGATGGCACCATACCAGCCCAAAGACAGATGTTAGTGGACAGAGGAATTGCAATAGGACTACCCAGAGGAACATACGGAAGGCTGGCGGCAAGGAGTGGCATGGCGAGTAAACATGGAATAGCAGTGGGCGGCAGTGTCATAGAGGCGGATTACACCAGCGAAATAAAAGTAATATTACGGAACCATGGGAATGCCATTTACGAGTTCAAGGCAGGCGATCGTATCGCACAACTCATCGTGCAAAAAATAACAACACACGATGCCATGGAAATCGATAATCTGGATGACAGAGAAAGGGGAACTGGGGGATTCGGCTCACGCGATATCGGTCCCAAACGGATAATTACGCGTGAAGAACTCAAAGTGAATATATGTTTCCTCAATCCAGACCCCCAGGACAAGTCATACTTTGACGAAGAAGACATTCACGGACACGCTAGCCTACGAGACGAGGTGACAATGCTGTCCAGTGCCATGATTGCAGCAAGACAAATGCAAACCATGGACGACTCATTCCTGGATAGAGTAAGAGCGGTAGGCAAACAAGACGACACTTGGACGGCACGCAAAGGGGAATTAAGTCAGCTAAAGGAAAAACAGGGAACACTACCAAAGCACTGGGAACTGGAAGATGGACTACTGTATTACAAGGGTAGACGATTCATTCCTTCAAAAGAAGAACTCTTAACCGTGATCGCAAAGGATGTCACGACACCAAGGTAGCCGGACACTACAGGCAAGAAAGCACAATTCTATTGGTTTCGAGGAACTTGCACTGGGAACAACTCAGCGAATGGATAAACGACTATATCCGATCCTGCGACGAATGTCAACATAACAAATCTCCACGACACGCAGAGTATAGCTTACTTCAACCATTAGAAGTACCCTACGCAGCATGGACCTCGATCTCAGTGGATTTCATCACCCAATTACCCGAGTCCCAAGGACAAACCCAGATCATTGTAGTAATGGATCGTTTTACAAAAATGGCACAATTTATTGCTGTAGCGACGGAGGCGACTGCAAAAGCTGTCGCAAATCCTTTCCTTGGGGAAGTTTGGAACCTTCGTGGACTCCCCTCCGAAATTGTCTCAGACATGGACGGAAAGTTATCGGGCCAATTTTGGGAATCACTGTGCAAGCATTAGGAATTAAGCGACGAATGTCGACGGCATATCACCGACAAACAGACAGACAAACTGAGAGAACCAACCAAGTGCTGGAGGTTACCTTCGTAACTTCGTCAACTATGACCAAAATGATTGGTACAAGTTGCTACCGTTGGCCGAATACGCCTACAATGATTCCAAAGCAAGTGCACCCAAACCAACCCCCTTTCGCCAATTACGGATTCCATCCTGAGAGGGAATGGATGAACAAGAGAGAGGCTCAAAACCCATGAGCCACAATGTATACGCACAGGATGAAAACAGTGCAGCAGAACGCGAGGACAACCCATGAGCATATGAGACAGGCCATGAATAGATACTACGACCGGAAAGGAACACCACAGCCCGACATCAAGACAAGTAACATGGTATTGTTGAACACAAAAAACATTAAGAGCAAGCGACCGAGAAGAAAGTTCACCCCACGATTGTACAGCCCTTTTAAAGTCTTAGAGAAAAAGGTGAATCGGGTGTTCAAACTCGATATCCCGGCTTGCTGGAAAAGCCACCCAGTATTTCACGTCTCGCTACTCGAACCCTATCAAATGTTCTACCGACCCAACCGAGCACAAGCCCCACAAGAACCAGATGACATCGAAGGTGACCTGGAATGAGAGGTTGAAAGGATCATTAAAAGTGAGATCATCAACTACACGAGGATGGTCACAAGGGTAAACAAGGAGGTCAAGCAACTCCGATACTTTGAACAATGGGCAGGATCCTCATACGCTGATAACACCTGGGAACCACCGGAGGGGTTAGAAAACGCCAGGGAAGATGTGAAAAGATTTCATAGTGAAAACCCGGAGATGCCGGGGCCGAACTTGGCTGGGTAGTATGAGAAAGGTTTTCCACAAGTGGACAAGTAAACCCTGCTGGTTTTTACCCCTACCATACGGACTTCAGGAAGGATTAAGAATGTAATATAACTAGACAAAAAGTATTGGGTACGAAACTTAAGACGAGAGACCTGGGATTAGGCACAGAGCTTCTAGATAGATAAGAGGGTCAAGTTACCCTACCTTCGCGCACGAACCTCTAAAGAAGACTTAGCAACACCCCCCTCCAGCCCCGACGTTGGGACCGTAAGTCGCCATAGGTCGCCGGGGAAGTTGCGTCCCTTCACCGAACCATGAGTAATGAAAACCCTACTTGAGACACCGTATACGTCGCGGCCGTCCGTCCGACCGGTTCCTGTTCGCAGGATATATGAGAGGACACCTTAGAGGACTTCTTGCAGCTAAAAGCATGTCGATCGCACAACACCGCGCAGAGTTACCACCACCACAAGATTGGGTATCGGAAAGTGGATGCCAACTCACGGAGCTTATCTACGTTGGTTAGGCTTCCTCGGTCGGGAAAGACGCCCAGTAACCAGTAGGAATGCACTATACTCAGAATGGGAGTCGGGGAACTCCCAACGTGATTGTTGGCAAGAGACCGATAACCATAGTTGTAACCATTGATTCGATTGATAGGAAAGAGTTGTGTAATGCTGGATAAGATGAATGAATGCTTCCTGCAGGCAAGGTCTAAACAGAGCCAACAATATGAGGATTGGCCATCTTCTATCCCAGCGAATAATTGTGGGACATGCGAACAGATGGAGATTATTCGTAAATCTATTTAGCAACGGATACATCCTTGTATAGCCATCTAGATGGCCGGGCACTACACCCTCCCCATGAGAGAGGCATACGTGGCAATAAGTTGGGCAAGGGAGAGTAGAAAAGATAACCGGCGTTCCGGGTCAAGTCGGGCCCCCACTTCAAAGAATTTGAGCCAGGTGAAAGAAACATATTTAGTTATAGGAAGAGACTATGTAGCCCGCGAACAGCCAGACGCGGAATATACATATTGAGGTGTCTTCGTAACTGCTATCATCTATCAAGCAACGGAGAAGAGACCTTAACAATATATACATGTTAAACAAATATTTAGCGTTCCACCTGCCTCATCATTTGATCTTAACTTTCGTCTCCCGAGACCTATTCTGCGAGGCATGAACGATCGGGCCTAGTATATTCGCTTGTCCTTAGAATATTACTACCCCTATAACACAAACGCCACTAGGATGGACCTTTCTGGGATATGAGGAGCTATAAAGCTGACTGTTACCACTGGCAAAGGCATGTGGCTACTCAGGCCATTGAACCGGGAATCGAAAACATCTGAAGTGAACACCAAAGCTCAGAACCTTTGATTGCATCGATCCCACCAGCGTGATAAATTCCGACTGGGAAACTGGTAGCACATGGGTGTTGTACGGTGAAGAAGTTCAGAAGTCTATATCCCCGATAAAATCGCGACCGCAGCGAAGAAACCCACCTTCAACCACACAACCTGAAAATGGCTCCACTTCCTGGGGTGACCCATAGGACTAAGGCTGGTTGGTAGAAAACCTAAGAGAACGGAATGACAGCAAGAAAAGAGCCCAGTACTGAACTCTAGCCAATGTGATGAGTGACACTAGTATCAGACAAAAGTGACACCAGCGTAATTGTCACTGGGGGCAGGTCTTAAAGCACATAATTGAAAATGATTAAAAGAACTGGATCTCACGAGGAAAAACAACCCACGAGTGCTATGGGTCACCCTATACGATGAAAAGACACCCCATCTGGTTGTCATGTTTGACGAAGGGCGCGACCTAAGATTTCTCTCATAGTAGTTGGGCACGTTCATGGCACACACAGAACAGATATCCACCTCATGAAGAAACCTTTGCTCGGGCGAATGGAAATAGGCGATAGGTATGATATACTCCTCGTAGCTACCGATAAGTGTGGACAAGTTGGTCAGAACGGAAGGTGCATCTGAGTCGCAAAACACGAATCATCAGACCAACTATCCCTCGCATATGGGAATCCCTCGGCAGGGAACACAGACCTGTAGTAGTGGGCTGCCCAAAATACTAACATAGAGGATTTTATCATTCTTGGCAAAATCATACCTTTGAATATCAAACCATCAGGAACTTATTTTACCTTTTCAAAAATATTTGGTGAAAGAATAAGCACTTTGTCTGAGGAGGGTTCAAGAGCCTAAACTGCGCAGGGGCTGTAACACACCCTAAAACCTACCACAATGAAAAGAGTCTATAAGACCCGCGGCCAAGGCTCTTAGCGAACAAAACACAAACCTAATCCAAAGCACAACCAGTGTCCTGAAGGAAATGCCTTCCTAGTCATGTTGGACAAACGGCATAAAATTAAAGTCTTACTAGACTCTGGCTCCAACCTCTTCCTCCTAAACCAAAACACCACACGCATGCTCCAAGTACCTTACGAAATAAGAGAAAACCCGCTTAAAATAACGGCATTCAATGGCGAAGTATCCTCAAAGTGTGGAAAATACTATTCAAATCCAGTTCAACCAGAAATTGGATTAATGGCCATACAACTATGGGCTGTTGCGAGATTGCGGAGCCAGGCAAATATGATAAGATCATACCATTCGGGTGGTGGCACCAGGGAGACCTGATAAAAAAGATAGAGACCCCTGAAGAATGGTGTTTCGAACACGCTAAATGTGTAGAACATGTACAAGATGAAGGCATCAATGACATGTCTGAATGGGACGAGACGGTGCCTTTCGATGAAGAAGCCTGAATGATAGAAAGGATCGGATCCACAAGACAAGCAGGGGTACAACTAGTACGATTACTGAAGCCATATTGGCAGTACAAAGAAGTGTTTGAAAATGAAAAAGCGGAAATGCTGGCTTCTAGACGAACCTTCGACCATGCGATTGACCTCAAAGACGGCGCCACTCCACCTTGGGGACCCATATAGCCAATGTCGGCATACCAATTAGAAGGACTAAATAACTATCTTCACAAAATGTTAGCCAAAGGAAACATAGTGCACCGGAAATCTCCTGCAAGTGCACCAATCCTTGTTGTCTGTTAGGCACAGAGCTCCCCGATGGATTAGAGGGTCATGTTACCCTACCTTTGCGCACAAACCTCTAAAAAAGACTTAACAAGAGCGCCCTCCAGCCCCGACGCTGGGAAAGTAGGTCGCCATAAGTCGCCGGGGAAGTTGCGTCCCTTCACCAAAGACATGAATAAAGAAGACCCTACTTACAACACGGTATACGTCGCGGCCGTCTGTCCAACCGGTTCCTGTTCGCAGGGTATATGAGAGGAGACCTCAGAGCACCTCCTGCATGTGAAAGTATCTCGATCGGACAACACCGCCCAGAGTTACAACCGCCACAAGAGTGGGTATGGCAAAGTAGATATAAACTCACGGGACGTATCTACCTTAGTTAGGCTTCCTTGGTCTGGAAAGACGCCCAGTAACTACCGGAATGCACTATTCTCGGAACTGGAGTCGGGGAACTCCAAAAGGGGTTGTTGGCAAGAGACCGATAACTATTGTCGTAACCATGGGTTCGATCGATAGGAGAGATTCGGGAGATGCCAGTTAAGATAAAGGAATGCCTCCTGCAGACCAAGTCAAACGGAGCCAACAATATTGAGTCTGGCCATCTTCTATCCCAGCGAATAATTGTCTGACATGCGAAGACAAGGAGATTATTCGTAAATCTATTTAGCAATGGATACATGTTCGTATAGCCATCTAGGAGGACGGGCGCTCCACCCTCCCTATGAGCGAGGCATACGTGGCAATAAGTTGCGCAAGCGAGAGTAGAAAGATAACCAGCGTTCAGGGCCAAGTCGGGCTCCCACTTCAAAGAAATCGAGCCAGGTGAAAGAAAGATACTTAGTTATAGGAAGAGATTATGTAGCCCGCGAACACCCAGACGCGGAATATAAATATCGAGGTGTCTTCATAGCTGCTATCATCATCAAGCAAGGGAGAAGAGACCTTAACAATATATACAGGTTAAACAAATATTTATCGTTCGACCTACCTTATCATTTTATCTTAACTTTCGGTCTCCCTAGACGTATTCTCAGAATCAGGAACAATCGGGCCTAGTATATTCGCTTGTTGTTAGAATATTACTACCCCCATAACATTCTCCCCAAACCTGATGGCAGATTACGATTGTCCGTAGACTACTGTCAACTCCATAAGTTAACCATACTCAACAAATACCCTCTACTGCTCATGACCGAACTAAGGGAAACAGTAGCCAGTGCGACCATGTTCCCCCTGGCAGACTGAAAGGACGGTTACCATTTGATTCGAATCAAAAAGGGAGATGAATGGAAAACCGCGTTTCGCACCTGCTATGGGCACTACGAATATACAGTAATGCCATTTGGGTTAGTCAATGCACCCGCTACCTTCCAAGCCAGGATGAACACTATCCTGCGAGAATTTCCAGATCACAGAGTTGTAGTATATCTGGATGATATCCTAATTTGTTCATAAACAATGGAAGAACACGAGGCCCTAGTTAAACAAGTACTAGCCAGCCTAGAACGCCATGAGCTGGCGGTATCTTTGAAAAAATCGGTCTTCCATGTCGACACAGTCGAATTCCTAGGATACATCGTGGGAAAGAGCCGAGTCAACAAGTGCGAAAAGAAAGTTGAAAGCTTCTTCAATTGGGGAGCCCCACGGTCTGTAAAGGATGTACAAATGTTCCTTGGTTTTGCAAATTTCTATCGACGATTCATAGAAAACTTCTCAAAAGTCTGCAAACCAATTACAGACACGATAAAAACCAAAGGAGGGAACCATGTATGGTTTTGGGGGCAAGAAGAGAACAAAACAAGGCTTTTGAGGAACTTTAGTGTAGATTTACTTCTGCCCCTATTCTAGCATACTTTGATCCGGACTGCAAAAGCGTAATCGAAACGGGTGCTAGTGATTCTGCACTGGGCTGTATCCTTTCCCAGTCCTTCGGAAAACGGTTACACCCAGTTGCGTTCCACTCACAAAAGCTAAATGATGCCGAAAGAAATTATGAAATTCATGATAAGGAACTCCTGGCAATCGTGGAGCCTTTCTGTGAATGGAAATACTACCTGGTGGGAGCAGACGACCCGGTAACGGTATACACCAGCTACCAGAACCTACAATACTTTCTCACAACCAAAGTCTGGAAGCCCAGCCTGACACGATGGGCTCAGTGTCTAGCCAAGTTTAATTTTAAAAATGTCTACCATCCCGGAAGTAGGCGGGGTAAAACTGAGGGATTAAGTCGGCCGCCCCAGTACTGCCTTGAGGTGGGAGCTCCCCATCGCGAACAGACAATTGTGAAACCAGAACACTTGGAGGTTTCACTTTGCCACAGAAAAGGCCGAATCCAGGTCACCCTGGTGGAAGGAAACAAGCGAACAACAACCCGGCACAGAATAAAAAGACTGCAACAAGTTGGGACAATTCCAACAAAAGGTTCCAGGATGGCAGCAGGATATGACATTTAGGCCTGAAAGGATGGCACCATACCAGCCTAAAGACAAATGTTAGTGGATACCGGAATTGCAATAGGACTACCCAGAGGAACATATGGCAGGCTAGCGGCAAGAAGTGGCATGGCAAGAAACCATGTAAGAGCAGTGGGCGTTGAAGTTATAAACGCGGATTACACTGGCGAAATAAAAGTACTATTACGTGACCATGGGAATACCAACTACGAATACAAGGCTGGCGACTCTATCGCACAGCTAATCTTGGAAAAAAGTAGAAACACACGATGCCATGGAGATCGATAATCTGCAGGACACACAAAGGGGAACTCAGGGATTCGGCTCAAGCAACATCGGTCCCAAACGACTAATTATGTGTAAAGATCTCCAAGTCGAAATGTGTTCCCTAAATCCAGATCCACAGAAGAACTCATATTTTGACGAAGAAGACATTCACAGACACACTAGGCTACGAGACGAAATAACGATGCTGTCCAGTGCCATGATTACAGCAATACAAATGCAAACCATGCAGGACTCATTCCTGGACAGAAAAAGAGTGGCCGGAAAAGCAGATGACAACTGGACGGCACGAAAAAGGGGAGCTAAGACATTTAACCGTAAGAGGGGAAGCACTACCAAATCACTGGGAATTGGAAGATGGACTACTCTACTACAAAAATCG
>Ga0307507_10006113_pt1 | contig 18878 bp, 4 predicted proteins | sample 7_EM_MG_FD_207223 | JGI IMG/M metagenome (GOLD analysis project Ga0307507, IMG submission 207223) | Populus trichocarpa ectomycorrhiza microbial communities from riparian zone in the Pacific Northwest, United States - 7_EM | ecosystem: Host-associated > Plants > Roots > Unclassified | place... | reverse complement strand
CGCTAAAGACTAGTAATATTTCTTTCTGGCCTATAAATCCTTAAATAAATTAAATAATCCATTCTAGGAAGCCCTTTGCCCTAAGGATGTATAGGAGACGCTTATAGGGTATATTATTATAGGCGCCGCTGATATCTAGGCTAAGCATTAATACTATAAAGTCCTTTTGCATAGCCTATGCAGTTTTAATGGTAGTAGCGAGTAGTGTAAGTGCTAATAGTGTTAAGCGATTCTTTCTTGCCCCCATTTAGCTTTATAGTAGTAGGGCGTATTCCTCTACCGTATCTACTATGTGGTCCGCTATAACCTTTTCTAAGATCTTGCTTAGGGTGTTTTCTAAGGCAATAGGGCGGTAGCTTCCTGGGATTAAGTAGTCTACTTTACCTTTTTTTTATAAGATAACCGTCATTATAGATCTTCTAAGTCGCGGGTAGTAGCCTATTACAAAGCATACTCTGGCTACGTCTATAAGCTAAGGTGCTATAAGTAGTCCATAGGTCTTTAGGGCTTTGTTTAGGATCCTATCTAGTCCTAATACTATATTGTTTAAGAGGCAGCTAATAGTTCTAGCTATTTCTTTAGTTGTCATGTCGCTGTTAACCCTTAGGCGAGTCACCGGTATTTCACTAGTAATATCGCTAAGGTCTACTAGAGCTGGTTAAGGGAAAAATCTTTTTATAAGGATCTTTACCTTCTTATTATTATTGCTTGTGGCCTATAGTTCGCCTGCTCTTTATAGGGGTAGTAGGTATAGATCTTCTACTAAGCGTCCCACCTTTTTCTTTACCTATTTTGCTATGGTCCAAAGGCCCTTGTTATAGGGGAGACTTAGGTTAATAGTATGTTTATTTATAAACTATCTTTAGTTATTCCTTACTTCTTTTCTTAGGGTATTCTTTAGCTGGTTTCTTGTGTCTTTATATTATCTCTCGTCCTCAGAATTGTGGCTGCTTATATATTTCCTCCTTACTTGTCGTTGGCCAGCTATAAGGGCCACGCACTATGCAGACTATACGTGTTGCGTATAGGGGCCTAGTTTTAAAACCGGGCAGTACTCTTCTAGCCCGCTTTTAATTGCTGCCTAGATTCTTTCTAGTCTTTAATTAATTTCCTTAGGGGTAGCTAATAAGCCTTGCTTATTTGGTATTAGGAGGATTTCTTCTAGGTCTTAGAGTTGTTGTTTAATTATATTAAGGAAGCTATCTATATTAAGCTTCCTTATTACGTATCTTTTACCATTTAGTTACGCCTTAATGTCCAGATCTAGTTATATCTGGATAGGGATATAGTCTGAGGTAAGTACCTATTCTTCTTTAGGGGAGCACCTTTTAAGTCTCTAGTATAGGTTTTCGTCCATAATTGTAAGGTTAATTATACTTTTAGCAGTACCCTATTGCCATATAATTGCACCTGGGGGGGTAGCTAGCTTAAGGCCCCCGTTGTTTATAGCTCTTAGTAGGCACTCTACCTATTAATTAGCAGCAACATAGATGCCCCCCTACTATAGGTAGTAGAGGTTTATATCTCCTAGTAGAATAAACTCCGCGTGTTATTACAGACGCTTTAAGTACAATGTTACGACTACTTAGAGAAGAGTCGGCGGAAGCTAGTTAGTTAATATAGGCACGGTCTAGGATAGATTTAGTGGAACTATATAACAAGGAATGGTAACTGAGGTCATGTGGTGTTGAACGTATTAACTATGTTAAACAAAAGGGACGTTATATTTAATACAGACAACACGTACCTCACGTATAAGAGAGGATTTCTTAGGAGTACGGTTGTGTATTTAAAGGACCTCAGTCCCTACCGTAGATAGTTCTCTCCTTGTAGTAAATCTTAGAATACAATTGGAGTTAATTTATTGGGCAACCACTCTACCAGTTATTATTACGTTGTTACCTTTGTTCTTACCTATATACCTAGCCTAATAATAGGACCTACTGTAGTTCCTACTACAAGGTTCCGTTACACATTTACTACTAAGGTTACGGTATTGAATAAGGTTGAATAATATGCCACCCAAAGCACCAGTCGCAACGATGTTGGCAACAGCCACAACCTTAGGGCCAGGTGATACCAGTATAGACGATAGGGATTCTCAAGTAGTTACACGAGGTTAGTTACAGGAAATAGTTAATTACTTATAAGATAATAGTAGGATACTTAAAGAACGCATTAATGGAATTAGAGTAGCAAAGATTAAGCTACCTTTAATTAAATAATTCTTAGGAGAGAAGTCGAAGCTTAAAGGATTTCTTACGCAGATGCACTTTAAGGTAATATAGGAAGGAGCAAAGTTAGTAATATCGTTAGATTAAGTAGCCTATGCAGGATTGTTCCTAACAGGGAGGGCACTTAAGTGGTTTAAGCCGTATCTTACGGAAATATAGGCCAATAGCATGACAACTACTAACCAGGACGTACGGTATATATTTACTAGTTAGAACGGGTTCGCGGAACGGCTAACGCAGATATTTAGAGACCTGGAGGCTATAACCATAGCGGAACAAAAGCTTCAGAACTTAGTATAACGCACTTTAGCAATTAAGTATACAACACAGTTTTAAACACTAGCCATATAGGTTGAGTAGAATGACAGGGCGCTTATAGCATAGTACAAATAGGGACTTAAGGCTAAAGTCCAGAACGCAATTATCCTAATAGAAGATATGGATACTCTAAGAGAGTTAATAGATTAGTTAATAAAGATTAATAATAGAATCTATTAAAGGGAACAAGCTAAGAGAGGGCAAGACAGAGTTCCATAGTTGTATAAGGCGCAGAGTACGCAACAACAGATATAAAGTTAAAAACTATGGAATGGCGCAGAGCTAATAGACCTAAGCGGTACCAAAGAAACCTAAAGATAGGAAAAGAAACTATGGAAACCTAGAGGTTAAGGATTAAGTAATTAAAGGACCTAAGAGTAGAGGCCAAACTAGGGATCTTAGCAGCAGAAGACATTTAGGCAGACTCCATAGCAAGAAAAATGGTTTAAAGATGGGGCTTATATAAATTATGGAAAACAAGGTCATTTTGCTAGAGACTATAGAGGTAGTTAGAGCAACTACGTGGTAAAGGGAACCAGACCAGTAGACGGCACGTGCGTACAGAGGGATAACGGTGCACTATAAGGAATAAAAGAGTGTTTAATTAACAGTTTTGCGTATTATTATAACAACGTATACCAAATTTATAAGGACGCTAAGTACGGTATAAGCTATTGGCTATAGGAGCTATTATTATCTAAGTTTAAAGGAACCAATAAATTAGCTTATAGATTGGACATTAAAGATAATAAATTTAATATAGGCGAAGTATTTACCAATAATAAGGTAACAAGGGCAGCTTACTAGGAGTATACAGACCTTAGAGAAGTCGAAATAGAAGCAGAGACTAAAACCATTATAGAATAAGGTTTAGTAACGGGTATTGCGATACCGTTGGATATAATTTCCATCGCTTTACAAGATAATAGGAGTAATGTTTAGAAGAAACTAAGCAAGTAAACAACTGCTAGTGCTAGCTTATTACTTAATAAAGGCAAAAAGCCATAGGCTTAAGATTCTTAAGAAGAGATAAGAGAAGCTTAAGATTTTTAAGATAAGATAAGACACACCTAAGGACCCACAACGGACGAAAACTGATGGGAAAAGGTAGTAACTTAGTTTAGTAATAAACGAATAAGTATAGGACGTAAGTTTAAGAACTACAAGTTTAGGGAACGAATAAGAACGTTAGTAATTTTAGGTAAACGCAGTATTTAGCCTAAAGATTGAACAGTCGATACTAGGATTAAAAAGCAAGATAACTACAAAGATCCAGCTGCAAGACGCAGAAAATAAGAAACTATAGATAAGTTTAGGACAAGAATTATTATATAGTAAGAGTAAAAGCTAGATAAGAGGTTAGCTATGCTAGGTTATATAAGGGACAGAGCACCTATACAAAGAGTTACTAATAGGCTAAGTGTAGGAACACCTAGGGCAAAATAGTTAGATAAACTAGAACAAGAAGAGGATCTAGATATTCTAACTAGGTTTAAAGAAAGACATACTAAAGGATATTACAACGTGGTAATAACAAGGTACTTTCTAATAGATAGACCATATACACTAAACCAGTTATACGGAAAGTGGTATAGGCAACAACATAAAGATAAATGGGAAGACTTTTATATATGGCTAGATGAAAAAGTTATCTAAGACTAACCTATTACGGAAAAACGTATAAGTTATATTAAAGGAGCGTTAATTATAACGTTAAGGAACCTAGAAGAAGGATCTAGGGACTAGAGAAGTAAGCGATAAATCTTAGTACCCATAGCAGAGATACCAGTGGTTAGGTTAACTAGGTATAGGTTTAAACTTAAGGATAAAGATAAACTAAGAGTTAACCTAAAACATACAGCGTATTATATACTATTGTGGATAGCTTATGTGGATAATATGTGTAATATATATAGAGCACCTAAAGATAAGAACCGGAAGTACCTAGTAAGGATATATTGGGCACCAGAGGAAAAGCAGTTTAGGAATACTAAGTATATATATGGTTAGTACCTAGTAGAAGTATAAGGTTAAGGGGACTTAATACTTTAACTAGGAAGATTCCTTACGGAAGAATGCCTAAATAGATGATAGTGGTGGGAGTGCCTAGAGAACACTTGTCTATAGTATATAGAGGAAAAGAAACGAACTAAGTATTGGCTAAAGTTGGACTAAGTATAGGCAGGATCTAGCAGCTAACAGTTAGGAAAAGGGGAGGCGTATAGGACTAGAGAGAACTAGTGTTAGAGCCTTAGACCCTTAAAGGAATTTAAGGATAATACCTAAATTTATAAATTAAGTAGCAAGATTAGCAGTTTAAAGTGTTGGTAGATAGTGGAGTAACTAGGAACCACATATTACCAAAAGCAGTGGAAAGGATGGGGTTACTATATAGACAAAAGAAACACCTATATCTACTTATAACAATTTTAGGAGATCAGATAGCCTATAGAGGAGATATTATTAATCTTAAAATAGGACCTATTTAGATAACTATTAAAGGGAGACTAGTTAGAATGTCTTTTAATATCCTACTATTAGGATAGGATAAGGCGATACTAGGAATGCCTTAGTTATAGGAGTATAATCTAAAGATTAATTAGGCTATAGGTTAGGTTAATATTAAGAATATACAACGGTGTAAAGTGCGACAGTAAACCAAGTTGGTATAGTACTAAGTTGGAGCGACATATAAAGAGACTAAGTGAGGCTTAAGTTATGTACCAAAGAGATACCATAAGTATGGTAAAAAGTTATGGTTACTAGAAAGTAAAAAGCTGTTAAAGCATATAGTATGGGACCATAAGATAGAATTGGAAGAAGGAATAAGTCTAAAGTTCTTTCCAATCTATAAGCTTACTAAAACGGAGTTAGTAGTACTTAAGGAGTTTATCTAGAAGAACTTACGCAAGGGATATATTAGATTGTTATAGTTATTAGCGGGATATCTAGTACTGTTTATCCTAAAGAAAAACGGAAAACTTAGGATATGTGTAAACTATAGACAGTTAAATAGCATTACTAGGAAGGATAGGTATTCTTTACCCTTAATTAGCGAAATCCAAGACAGGATAGGCAACGTAAAGATCTTTATAAAGATAGATCTGAGGTGGATATACCATTAGATTAGAATTAAGGAAGGCGACAAATAAAAGGCAGCCTTTAGGTTAAAGGAAGGACTATATAAGCTATTAGTTATGCAGTTTGGACTTATAAACGCACTAGTAACATTCCAGAAGCAAATTAATAGCGTATTAGGAGAACACCTAGATGAATTTGTTATGGTATACCTTAACAACGTTATTATCTACTTAGAGAGTGAGGAAGAGTATAGAGAACACGTTAAATAGGTCTTAAAGAGACTACAAGAAGAACAGATGCTAGTAGCAATTAAGAAATACAAGTTCTTTACTAGAAAAACCGATTTTGTTAAATTTATTATTAAACTAGGCTAGCTCAGTATAGATCTAAAGAAGATTGAGGCTATAGTAAATTGGCAAGAACTAGAGAACGTTATGCAGTTAAGATTATTTCTAGGGTTTTGCAATTATTGTAGAAGGTTTATAGCGCAATAGTTATAGGATATTAAGCTATTTACGCGGTTAATAAAGAAAGAAGAACTATAGGTATGGGGAAAGGAGTAACAAGAACTATTTAAGAAAGTTAAAGAGTTATTTACCTAGGAGCCAGTTCTTAAGATCTATTAACTAGGGCTAGAGACGGTTGTAGAAACAGATGCACTAGACTTTATACTAGGGGTATACTTTATATAGAAATATCAAGATAGATGGCACCTAGTAGCATACTATAGTTGGAAGATAACACCACTAGAGTTAAACTATAATATCTATAACAAGGAGTTATTAGGTATAGTTGCAGCACTTAAGGAATAAAGAGCATTCTTATAAGGTACAGAGAAACCATTTATGGTTAAGACGGACTATAAGAACCTTATAGGATTCCTAATAACAAAGGAACTCAACTAAAGACAGGTTAGATAGGCGGAAATGCTTATAGAATACCATTTCGAAATTTAGTATACTAAAGGTACAGATAATGCACGAGCAGATGCTCTAAGCAGAAGGGCTAAATTATAAAGTAATAAAAAGCTATTGGGAGCTTTATTACAAAGGGATTAAGACGGATTAATTAGGTATAATTATCTAAAGATTACAGCAACTAAAGAAAGTCAGATCTATAAATTACTAAAGAGTAATTAGATATAGAAGATCTAAGAAGCGTAGGTAGAGGATCTAGACTTAGAGCAATATAAAAATAGAGAAGTAACATATATGCCTAAGTCTATTACAGAAGAATTTGTTAAGGAATTCCATAAGGGAATAATATAAGGATATAACAAAGCTATAGGCTTAGTATTAAGGCTTTAAAAGGAGTATATTATTTAAGGAATCTAGGGACTAGTAAGATAAGTTATAAAGGAATATCTAAATTGCTAAAGAAATAAACCAACAAGGTATAAGCTGTATAGAGGGCTATAACCTATTAAGACACCAGGAAGACTATAGGAGGTTATATTATAGGACTTTATTATTAAGTTACTAAAGTTAAGAGACCCTATTATAGGACAAGATTATAATATGATTTTAGTAATAGTAGATAAGCTAACAAAGTGGGGATACTTTATAGTATACACTAAAGAGATATTAGTAGAGGATGTCGCTAGAATCTATATAAAGGAAGTATTTATAAGACACGGAGCACCAGATAAGATTATATTAGACAGAGATCTAAGATTTATAGTAGTATTTTGGGAAGTGTTTCTAGTAGAATAAGGGGTTTGCGTAGTAATATCTACAGTATATTATCCGCAGACGGATAGATAAACGGAAAGACTAAACTAGATACTAGAGCAGTATTTAAGGCATTATATTAACCACGCATAGAATAATTAGGTATTATTATTACTAGTTATACAGTTTGCATACAATGCAATACCATAAGAAGGAATGGGGACATTACTATTTAAGGCGAATTATGGATATAAGTTAAGAATATCGTTATCGCTACGCTAAGTAAAAAGGACGAGTAGCACAGCTAAATAAAGAATAGAGATGTTAATAAATCTTTATATAGACCTTACAGAAACAGCTAAACTAGTATAAAAACGAATAAAAAGGTACTACAATGCTAAGAGATCTGAGGGACCAGATCTTAAGGAGGGAGATAAAGTATAGCTACTATATAAAAACTTTAAGAGTTGACGATTAAGTAAGAAATTGGACTACGTTAGGTTAGGACCTTTTAAAATTAAGTAAAGAATTTTATTAGTTACATATAAGTTAAACCTACCAGCTAAAATAAAAATCTACCCTATACAATATATCGCAATGCTAGAGCCAGCACACGGGAATATTAAGCCACCAGTCTATAAAGTAGACATGTATAGAGGATAAAAGGAAGACAAATAGCAAGTTTTAAAGATTATTAGTTACAAGGATATAGATAACGAAATATAGTATAAAGTAAAGTGGATAGGCTATAGTAAGACTACCTAGAAACCACTAAGCAACCTAAGAAACGCTATAGAAAAGGTATAGAAGTATTAAAAGAGAGTAGGTTAGGTAATATTAACAAAGAAGGATTGCTAAAGAACGAGTCACCTAAGGGGGACCTAAGAGGAGCAATTGCTGAGGTACTTAGAGTTGTTTCCCTTATAGGAGGAGAGCTAGTTCTTTTATTACCTAGCTTAAACAAACCCTGTTAAATAAGTTTTTACTTCTTAAAATAGACCTTCTTATAAATATATTTAAGACGTTAAAGATAAATATAAGCCAAATATTAAGCTTTAAGGACGCGTGCGGACTCTTCTAAGGCATGTTAAACCTTAAGTAGTATAGAGGCCAGCTTACCGTTAAGCTTTATAGCGGTAGATTAAATACAAGACCCTATAATAAGTTACTTAGGGAACTTAAAGACTGTTAAGAGTTATAAGACGCGTACACTTAGCGTTAGAAATAAAGCGAATATCGCAGGATAATTAAACGTTTGCTTTAGTACACTTAGAGTAAAAAAAGGGTTGTTAGGACGAAGGACTCGCTAGCGTAACGCACACTAACCCCTCTTTAGCGCAATGAGAGCAGGGGATCGCCATTACTTCGCCCAGCGACAGTATAGAGGAAACTGTACAAAGGCGACGCTTAACCTAGGAAAGAGAAGAAGAAGCTTTAGGTATAATAAGTACGGAGGTTAACCAGAGTAATTAAACGGACATTATACCTCTAGTAGATAACTTGGAGATGTTAGGAATCTTTAAGGACGAAGATAAAGAGGAGGGAGATAGTATTACGGACGCTTTAAGTACAATGTTACGACTACTTAGAGAAGAGTTGGCGGAAGCTAGTTGGTTAATATAGGCACGGTCTAGAATAGATTTAGTGGAACTATATAATAAGGAATAGTAACTAAGGTCACGTGGTATTAAACATATTAACTATATTAAACAAAAGGGATGTTATGTTTAATACAGATAACACGTACCTTACGTATAAGAGAGGATTTCTTAGGAGTATAGTTATGTATTTAAAGGACCTCAGTCCCTACTGTAGATAGTTCTCTCCTTGTAGTAAATCTTAGAATACAATTGGAGTTAATCTGTTGGGCAACTACTCCACCAGTTATTATTATGTTGTTACCTTTGTTCTTACCTATATACCCAGCCTAATAATAGGACCCACTGTAGTTCCTGCTATAAGGTTTCGTTATACGTGTTCAGTTTCTAGCAAGCTTATTATAGATATAATATTCTCTATCTATGCTACCCCTTCGACCCTAGGGTTATAGACATTAATAATTTATACTAGTCCCCTATATATCTGGATAGCTATAACTGCAATATCTGGGTTAACTGCCTGCTATAACCATAAGGCAAGGCTAATATTTTTGCTAATTATAAAGCATACGCGTGTGGCTGCTTTTGGTTTATATAGGAGCTGGAATCCTTAGGGGCAGTATGTCAATTATATATAGGTATTATAATACGGCTCTTATATAGCAAGAATATGGTGTTTCTCTAGGTTTAAACTGTCTAGTAGGGGCCTTGCTAAACGGTGGTTCGTATTGCCGTAGTTATACTATATAATGGTCAAGTGGCGGACCCCCGGCGGGGGTCCTTCGCCTCTCCTTCGCTCCTCACTTCTTCCATTTTCACTTTCTTTAAAATATTTAAAACTTCTATCTCCTATATTTACTCCCTGGCCACTACTTATTTTATATAGAGCTTTCTATTTCTGTGTCTTATGTTCCTACTAGCCTTTCTAAATCTAAGTTTATTATTGCCTCTAGTTCTTCCCCCGTTCTCGCCGGTTGGCTATATGCCCCTTATAAGTTAGCTATATATGTTATATTTACCGCGTTAAATCTAATTCTTAATTATCCCGGCCTTAAACTTACTATAGCCGTCCATGGGGGTCTTCCTACTAGGCGTCCTCTCCCTTATATCCCATGTGTCCCTTATGTCCCTGTTTGGTCTGGTAATGTTACACAGCATTACTTTTAGCCCGTTAAGGCTTGGGATAGCTGGCTTAGCCCCCCAGTATTAAAGGTAGGAAATGTAGGGAAGACACCTATATCCCCCTAGCTTATTACCTGTTGTTTCCATTTATATAACCTAGCGTGCAGTTATTCCTATAGCTGTTAAGCCCTTTCCTTCCATCTTCTATATTTAATGCAGTCTTCTCTCTCCCATACCTTATGTGTGCTTTGGTGACAGTTCGCGTATTTTATTTGGTCTTAATTTATATATTGTCTTATATCATAGGGGCCTACACAGTGGCCGCAGCACACCTGTGCTGCGTATGTGAATTAGGTGTGTCCCTATTATATATAGCAATAACATCGTTCCAGGCGTAGTCTGTGGTTGTAGAGCCTTATATTGTATATAAGGCCATTTATAATTATTTCTTTTTGGATAAGGAGTTTTTACATTCCTAGTGTATATACGCTGACGATAAGGGAGCTATGCGTTTATTTATTATCTCCCTAGCAAGTCTCTAGCGCCCCTTATATCCTCTTATTGTTCTTATTATATGCTTAGTTTGTATTTTCCTATTAAAGCTATTAGATCCGGGTAATTACAAGTCCTGGTATAAGGCGTTCCGTTTGTTTTACTATCTCCTATATAGTTGCTGTATTGTCCGCCTAGTGTCCCTTTTCTACCCTAAGGCTTATGGGAACCGATAGGACTTCAACTAGGTAATCTTTATAAAGCACTTTTATGCCAATATACTCTCCTAGCCTGTCCCCTGCCCTTACAGCCCGTTCCTTTGCCTATTGGTCCTTTAGGGTGACTCTAATGTCTCCACTCCTAAGGTGTTGGACTATAACGGCGTTATAAATCTCCTTGCAAATCTTTATAAGAACTTCTGTTTCTAATTATCCCCTAAGTTCCTCTACCTTTTCTATATTTGGTTGTATTATGATTATATACCCGGTTATTATCTTTAGGGGGGTAGGTTCTCTATGCTATAGAAGTACAGCTACGGCGGCCCAGGTGCGGTTCGTCTATAGGGGGGAGTTTTATTTATCTTTAATTTTGTTTAGCCGTTGGAGGATTTAATTAAGGGTTTGCTAAAGGGGCGCCTAAGGTTCGCTAGACTGGAGCTATTCTACTAGCTGTATTAGTTTATAATGGCTAACAGATGCTCCCCTACAGTTCCAAATACTAGACGCGTCCAATAGGCTTTATATTTTATCAGATACCTTCTTAATTGGGGTATTTCCGCTTTCTAGTATGGTATTCGCCCGTCCTTGTTGTTATTATAGGGGGCCATTATTGGGTATAGGTCTGGCGGTCGCGCGCGACTACGTACTACCGTCATTCCACCTATGCCTCCCCTGTAATGCATGCATCTTAGGGGATTATCAGGGTGTTTTTTAGGGTTCTTTTGGTTGGTTTGGTCTTTTTAGGCCAGGTGCAGCAAGAGCTCCAAAAGTCGTTCCCTTGCCTAAGGAATTAACTAGGGCAGTTGATATATATTTATATATAGTTGTGCATTATAGGCTAGTAATATACTTGTTAAATAATCTTATAAGTTTTTGCATGGCTAGGATATCCTACTATAGGGAAGTTGTATACGAATTTAAGTATCTTAAATTGTAAGGGTTTGGAATTTGGAACTACTATCTTCTATTAATAGTATAATTAATTATTTTAAATTTCGTATTTAGCGAGTATAATATCCTTATGCTATTATTTTCTAGTTTAGATTGCCTTTATTATATTTACTATCTATATATTGTTTTTATATTTGTATTCTATTAGCTTATTAATTTCTATTTCCTATTTATTAACTTCTAATTTATTTTTATTAAGTTCTATATCTAGAAATATAGGATATAGTTTTTTAAAACGTTTAGGGGGTAGTAAGATCTATAATTAATTTATAATTTGTTTATTTAAAGCATTTGTAGGTAAGTCCTATAATTATTATATTAATGCGTTAGGCTTTTAATTAAGTTTGCCTGGTTAATATATAATCTTAAAGTTAAATTATAAGAGGTATTTAGCCTAACGAATTTGGCGCTGTATTAATTATTTTATAGTTATAAAGTATTGCAGGTTCTTATGGTCTGTTAATACGCGTATTAGAAATAATAATCCTTTTAGCTTAGGATGCTATTGTTTAAAGCATCTAATAATTGCAAGTAGTTCCTTATTATATATCTTATAGTTTAATTTAGTAGGGGCAAGTTTTTGGGAGAGAAAGGCTACTGGACATAGTTTGCTATTCTTATTATATTGCAATAATACTCCCCCTAGCGCATAATTAGACGAGTTAGTTTTAATAATATATTTAAGGTTATGGTTAAAGTAAGTAAGAATTAAAGTAGTTGTAAAGTAATATTTTAAATTATTAAAAGCTTATTTATATCTAGCGGTCTATTTAAATTTTATATTCTTTCTTATTAGGTTTACTAATAGCTAGGCAATTTTTAAAAAGAGTTAATAAATTAATAATAGAAATTTATAAATCCTAAAAACCCTTAAATGTCTTGTATATTGCTAGGGCTTTCCTAGTTTATAATTATAGTGACTTTTTTAGGGTCTATTTTAATTCTGTTACGGGATATAATTAAGCCTAAGTATATAACCTTAGATGTGTAGAACTTGTATTTCTTAATATTGTATTATAAGCCCGCGTCTTATAAGCGTTTAAGGACCATTTTAATATATTTCTAGTATTTAGAAAGTAAGGACGAGTAAATTACAATATTATTAATATATGCGGTAATAAATATATTAAGGAATTTATAAAGTGTATTATTAACGTATTGCTAAAATATACTAGGACTATTCTTTACGCTAAATAGCATTACTAGGTATTTAAAGAGTCCCTATTATATATAAAAAGCTATATACTTTTTATCTCCTTTATATATATAGATTTTATTAAAGGCGGCAACTATATTAAGCTTTATAAAGTACTATACCTTTACTAAATAGTTAAGCGTCTCTTAAATTAAAGGAATTAGATATTAATTTTAAATTATAATTGCGTTTAGAGCTTAATAATTAATATAGAATTTTAAGCCTTCTCCTAGCTTTTTAATAAATAGTACTAGTAAGGTAAATAGAGATTAACTAGGGTAAATAAATTCTTTTTCTAGATGCTTGTTAAGGTATTATTGCATTATAAGCAGTTCTTCTTATGATATACTATATAGTAGACTAAATTTTAGTGTTATGCTAGGCTTAAGTTCTATCTTAAAATTGTATTTCTCTTGGTATAGGGCTAGTTAGTTTATAAATTGTTTTTTAAACTTATTAATTAGGTTGTAATACTCTTTAGGCATAAGAGGTTAAGGATTAGGATATTATTTTAGTTCTAGTGCTTTCTTAATATCTTCTATGGTTATAGTAAAGATTTTATAATCTTGTCTTTTTACTAATAAGATAAAAGGCACGGCCTATATTATATGAATTTTAAGAGGTTTTAATATAATATCTTCGCATTCTTTACTATAATTAGCAGTTATAGATTTATTATATTGGCTTAAGGTTTATAGCAAGGGTAATTTATATTATATTAAATTTAAATAGTTGTGTGCATATTTATAGGGTAAATAGTTTTTTAAGTAATAACTTTAGCAGTAAGTTATACGGAACTTTAGTATTTCTTTAACCTAGCTAATTAAAGGGTTATGTTATTTTAGCTATCTATATCTAAGTATAACTTTATATTACTTTAAGGGTGTTATAAACAGGGAGATATATTTAAGGTATTTTCCTATCCACATTTTTACTAGGGCATAGTGTGTTATTTCGCCATATATTAAGGGTTTGCTATTAAAGCCTTATAGGCCTTAGGGCTTATTAAGTTTCTTTAAATTTAGGTATTAAGTTTTTATATAGTTTGTATTAATAAAGCCTATACTAGTAGCTCCGCTATCTATTAGGATTTATACCTTCTTCTATTTTTTAAGTATTTAAATTTTGCTAAGTATATTAAGGGAGTCGTGCTATATATTAGCGCTAGAAGAGCTTAGACACTTATACTCTTCTACTTTTTATCCTAAGGCGTAACTTGGCTTTAGGATAATTTGTTTTCCAAGTTAACTAAAGGCAAGATGCTTTATAGCGTCTAAGTACAATTTATAGAGCGGGTATAATTTAAAGAATGGGAGGAACTACGGCGGACCTTTTTAAAGGGGTAAGTTTAGCAATGCTTTTAAATATATCCTTTTTTACTATATCTAAAGCATTCTCTATTTATAGCTTAAGTTCTTTGTTTATTGGTTCCTAAGAGTATATAGGATTAGGTGGCATTAAGGTCTATAGGGTTATGCGTAGGGCTTTTAGGTCTTAAAGAAGGATCGCGCCTTAAAGAATATACTGGTTTTATGGAGTTTTAAACACAAGGTATAGTTAACTTTAAAGAATAAGTCTATTTATTATATTAAAGGTCTTTATTAATTTATTAACATATTATAGCAAATTTGGATAGGTTTTTTGGTAGTTCTCTACCTACTAACTAGGCTCTAATCTTATCTAAAATAGCTTGTTAAAGGGCAGTAACTCTAGCGGCTTTATTCTAATCTAGCTTGCTAATAAGGCCTAAAAATTCCAAAAAGAAGCTAGTAAAGTCTTGGTTTTATTATTATAGGTTTTTAAGTTTGGTAATAGCTGTATATTTATAGCTAGCGTTATTATATATTTATTCTAGTAGAGAGATAAAGGTTTTAAAATTAACAAAAGTGCTATTGTAGAAGAATGGATCTATAGTTTATATAGCGTCCTTGCTTAAATAAGATATTCTATAGCTAACCTTGCTAGCCTTAGTAGGGTATTAATTATAGTTTGTTAAAAGTTTAAGACAGAGCTTAATTATAAAGGGATATAGGTTATTTTGGTTTCTATTAAACATTAGAGAATTAGGGAGCCTTTTAGATTTTATAGTAGGTACTAGGTTTGCTATAGGTGTAGGTTAAGCTACCGTTACTGGTTTAGTATTTGTATTCAATAGGTTAGGTTTAGGTACCATTATTTTAATCTTGTTTGTGGGTATTACTATTAGGGTCTATAATATAAATGCTTTAATGTTGCGGAGTTCTTTATAGAGTGCTTCTATTAATTGCTAGTACTAGGCTTCTAGTGCAGCCCGCTGCTAAACTAAGGCATCCGTAAAGGACTGTTGTATTATAGTTAACTGTTCCCTAACTAAGGTTATAATACTTATAGTTATTAAAAGGGATTTAGGTTCGTTTGCTATTTTAATAGTAGTTGTTTTAATGCAATATAATATAAGGGCGTAAAGAGGCTTTGGGGAAGATTTAAAGGAATAATATAAATTCTATCTAAATCTAAGGGTATATAGCTCTTGCAGAGTATAAGATGTTGTATAAAGAAGAGAAAGGAATATAGGAAACTTATAACTAAATATTTAGGGTCTTGGTAGTAGACGCGTAGGTATAAGCCCATACGGATTTTAATAGGGTTTAACCAAATTCTATTATATTAGTGGAACTTAGTGGAATTTAATTGAGTTGGCAGAATTTAGCGGAATTTAATTAACTTTAGCAGAATTTGGCAGAACTTGGCAGAATTTAATTAAAGCGTCAGAATTTATCTGTCAAGTGTTTCACCGAGACATTCCTACTGTAACTAGGCTAGTCCCGTTACACCCTATAAGCTATAAGATTTCCATCTAGCCCACCTAGACCTCCCCGGACTACTGCGCAAATTAAATAGCTAGATTAAGTGCTAGGAAGAGGGGTTAGATAACTATAATAATTTAGACAATAATAAAGAACTTGGACAAAGCCTAAAGATAGGCTTTTTTAGGAGGGGGGGGGGGGTAATATAATGGTGCTAGAGCGCGTCACCTGCTACTTTGCCGTTTCCTAGGCAATTTGCCGTTTTCTGGGCAACCTACTAAATTCTACCAAGTTGCTATTAGCTCGCTTACTACTAGCGCCTTAATGACCCTTTGTATCTTGCTAGTCTCTCCCAGTCTTCTTCTCCTCCTTAGCTTAGTATTCTTGTATAGTAGCAATCTACAAGCTTTGGTTTAGAAGCATTTATATAAGCCTGTTACACGCCCTGCCTTTTTCTTTACCCATTTCGCTATGGCCTAAAGGCCCTTATTACCTAGAATTTATTAAGGCGCTTAATTATAATATCTATTATAAAGAGCACATTCTTAAGCGTTACTTTATATCCTTAGCATTTTATAGTTGCCTAATAGAATTTTTAAATAATTTTTTTATTATATAAAGAGCCTCCTAGTCCTTTAGATTAAGATAGTCCTTTTTAAGTATATTAGAAGTAAACTCTTTTTAAATTACTACACTAAGTATAAAATACTAGGTACTTTATTTTATACAACTATTAAGTGGAATTCTTCTCTTTATAAGCAGTGATGGCAATAATTAGTTAGTTAGTTATAATTATGTTATATTATATAGGAATATAACTAACCTAATTATAATTGCACCTGCTAGTTATATTACGTAAATATAACTATATAATTAATAGCGGAAATAGCGGAAATAAAAAGAGGGAGAGGTAGAGCATTAGGGGGGAGCTCTAGGTAAGTTTTGGGACAAGTATATTATCTACACGTAATAACTCACATGTAGATAACATTACGTAGAGGCCCGTGCGTAAAAGACGTAATTAATATAGCTATATAACCAAATCAGAACCACTTTCTTTAATTATATAATAATTGGAATTATAGGGCTGATTATGGTTATATAGTTATTGCTATTACTGCCTATAAGACTTTAAACTCCTTTATATAATTAGCTAAGCTATAAGTGTATATAGTAATATTATAAAGCTTTCTAAGTGCGCTAAGTTTCTAAAATATATTCCTTTTCTCTTTCTCCTTTTTTAGATCTAACTCCTTTTCTTTTTGTGAGGTGATAGGCTCCGTACCACCCAGCCACGGCACAAACCCCAAAAGGTAAGCGAGTGACTAGCAAAATGCCAGTTATGGCTGTGCGGAACAATATATATAGGCGAGGTGACTTCGTCACCTAATACTTTTACCTTATATTCTTTATATAACTTAATATTATTAAAACTAATTAGGTTTTTAAAAAGGAAAGCCTATATAGTAAGGTTTAAGATATAACCCTAATAGCGGATCCGTTAGTAGATAGGATTCTATTTAATTCCCTCTTTTTAAAAAAGCTAGTTACTTATTATATAACCAGTGCTCTTATCAATATTCAATATTCATAAAAGGCCGTATTGATATTGATATTGAAAATTAATTCAATATTGAAAAATATTGAAAAGATATTGAATATTGAATATAGTACAGTCTTGGCATGGTGTTTTATTTAAAAGTAGGCTCCGTACGCCCCTAGGCTCTAGTAGAGCTTCAAAATAGCTACTCTTTCGCGACTGCTCTCTCACCACTATCATCACCTTTGTGATCCTTGGTGTGGTGTAGTAGGTGTTGGCTGCTCTTAAGATTCTGCCAAGGCCTCCGAAGCCTCTTCTACTAAATTCGTTGCCATAAGCCTATATTGAACAGTACTATACTCGATTCTTACCGTTGCGATGGCTTTATAAGGGAGAGGATTACGGGCAAGCTGCCACGTAGAAGTAGCTAACTGGCGCCTTTTATGAGGCGACTTTGGGTGGTTATATTTGGTGTAGTGTTGCTTGACGCGTCGTCGGACGCGTCGTCGTCACCACCAGAGTGGGTAAATTGATCAGAATTAAGCTTCGAAGTAGCAGAGGAGGATGTATCATCGTGGTTAATTACGTTGGTGGATAAGGGAGGCATGGCGTTGATTAAGGGTAGGGTGTAGGGAGGCGGTAAAAATCGTTAAAATTTGACGATGTTGTGTGCGATGGCATGCAAAGTCCGATTGATGCTTAGTAATTTTTACTTTCTATGGGTTTACCTACCAAATATGAAATGCGCATGTATTATAAGGAGGCCCAGGAGTCATTTACCGATACATCTACCTTATTTTTACCACCTTAACTGTAAAAACCTTCAATATTTAATATCTTTCAGTATTGAACATATCGTATTGATATTGATATTGAACGTTCAATATTCAATATTGATAAGAGCACTGTATATAACAGAGCTTATTAGATATTAGATATAACAGTTCCTAGCTTTTATATAATCTTATAGTCCTTAAGTACTAAAAGGAGAGTATTCCATTACTTATCCCTATTATAAAAGCTATTATATAAAGGCTAAGGAGAGCGTTTATAAGCTTTTTCTAGCTATTAATAAAATAGCCGTAAATTATAAGGAGAGGATAATTATTTAAAAAGGTTTAAATATTAATGGAGAGATAAATACTTATTAGTATAAACTGCACTCTCTTTTATGTAATACCCTTTTATAATAGCTGTAAGTTATAAATATTTTTCTTAACTTTTAAATAGGTTATAGTTATATAGCTATTTACTTTAGGATTAATTAACTATAGAAAGATATAGAACTTTAGCCACTTAACTATTTAAAATAGTAAGTTTTATATAATAATTAATATAATAAGGGCCTTATTAATAACTTCCTTATTTAGGACTACTTAGAGTACTTTTAAATCTAGCTCTTCTATCTTATTTTAAAACAACACTTTAAGGTAAAGATCTTTTAATTAATCCGATATTACTTCTCTTGTATAATTAGTTTTAGGCTTAACCCCAATGCTATACTTTAACACTAAGTAATTTCAGAAGTTAGAAGTTAACTATATAGTATAACGTATTTCATGGGTGAGCTGGTCAAACGGGTGAGCTGATCACTTCAAAAACACACCAAAAAATGGAAAAATCACACTTTAATATCTTAACAACCACTTAATAATAAATTTTAATAATTTAAA
>Ga0307507_10006112_pt1 | contig 18884 bp, 10 predicted proteins | sample 7_EM_MG_FD_207223 | JGI IMG/M metagenome (GOLD analysis project Ga0307507, IMG submission 207223) | Populus trichocarpa ectomycorrhiza microbial communities from riparian zone in the Pacific Northwest, United States - 7_EM | ecosystem: Host-associated > Plants > Roots > Unclassified | place... | reverse complement strand
ATAAAATAAATAATAATCAAAATAATAGAAATCAAATCTAAAAAATAAAATAAAAATGAAAGATGAAGAAATTAAAATAATAATAATTAACATTTCATAAATTATTTCAAATAAAATAAGTAACAATTAAAAGAATGAGGACCAAATTTGATAGATAAAAAAATTCAATAAAAAAATGATAAGGAAAAAGCAAATAACAATTATAAAACTGAGGATCAAAGTTAATATAAAAATTAAATTTTAAGAGATGAAATTGAAAAATAAATATTCAAAACAAAATATATATAGCAATCAAAAGTTTGAGGACCAAATTTGATATAATCAGCAAATAATATGACATTTCTAAATTTTTCACAACTTCCGGAAAGTGTTTTCCGTCCAAATTTTCCAGGAAAACATTTTCCTGGAAACCAAGCTAAATTTTCCTTTAACTGGAAAGTGTTTTTTGTTAATTAATTTTTTTAATAACAAACAAACACATGAAAATTTAAAAAGTAATTTTTCAAAAATTATTTTTTAAAAAATAAACATAACTTAAATATAGTTTGTTTTCATAATTGTACCACGCTTTTCAAGTGCTACCGGAGGCTTTGGGGAAGTCAGAATAGGAGAGCACCTCATCTTGGAGTTGGCCTACTACTTATATGCTTTCAGCAGTATGGACACAGTAACTGGTACACCAGAGATGTGTCCTTTCATCCTCTCGTACCAAGTAAAGATTCTTAAAATTTAAAATTAATGTGTTTTTTCCTGTGTTTGTTTATTATTAGAAAAGTTAGTTAACAAAAAACATTTTCCAGTCAAAAAAAAATTTGGCTTGATTGTCAGGAAAGTGTTTTCCTGAAAAATTTAAGCGGAAAACACTTTCCGGAAATTATGAAAAATTTAGAAATGTCATATTATTTGCTGATTATATCAAATTTGGTTCTCAAACTTTTGATTGCTATATATATTTTGTTTTGAATATTTATTTTTTAATTTCATCTCTTAAAATTTAATTTTTATATTAACTTTGGTCCTCATTTTTATAATTGTTATTTGCTTTTCCCTTATCATTTTTTTATTGAAAGTTTTTATTTATCAAATTTGATCTTTATTCTTTTTATTATTACTTATTTTATTTGAAATAATTTATGAAATGTTAATTATTCTTATTTTAATTTCTTCATATTTCATTTTTTTTATTTTTTAGATTTTATCTCTATTATTTTAATTATTATTTATTTTATTTAAGATAATTTATGAAATTATATATTTTTTTCAATTTTATTCTTATTCAACTTTTTAATTTGTAAGATTTGTTCTTCATTATTTTAATAAACTTGAAAAAAATAAAATATTAATAAGTTATTTTCCAGCTTTTTTTTATAACATAACCTGAAAAGTGTTTTCTAATTTATTTTTTATTACGCTATCATATATTAAAAATTAATTTATTTTTTCAGAATTTACTTTCGGTTATTTAAAAAAAAAAAACTATGAACAAACGCAGTTAAACTCATTCCTCCTCTTTTCCTCGTTGGTTCCGCCATGATAAAAGACTTTTAGACTCATTTCCTCCTCTTTTCCTCCTTGGTTCCATGATTTCAATCAACCTAATCTGACCACAAATCACACCCCATTTCACAATTTTTTTTTTTTTTTGGGGATCTCATAGCTCTGAGCCTCTGCTCACCGGTTTTCTTTCTGCTTGAAATTTACTTTTTTTTTTTCTTTTTTGAAGAAGAAATGGCTACAGTCATTGGACAGGCTTTTCTGTCTGCCACACTGCAGGTAGCTCTTGAAAACTTAGCTTCACCTATCTTGAGAGAATTTGGTGCACGGATTGGCATCGACAAGGATCTCAAGAAACTAACAAGAACTCTTGCGAAAATTCAAGCTGTGCTTAATGATGCTGAGGCAAGGCAAATAAATGACATGGCAGTGAAGCTTTGGCTAAGTGACCTCAAAGAAGTCGCTTATGATGCAGACGATGTGCTAGATGAGGTTGCAACTGAAGCTTTTCGGTTTAACCAAGAGAAAAAGGCTAGCAGCTTGATCTCTCTATCTAAAGATTTTCTCTTTAAACTTGGGTTAGCTCCTAAGATAAAGGAAATCAATGAGAGGCTAGATGAAATAGCTAAAGAAAGGGACGAGCTTGGTTTGAGAGAGGGAGCTGGAGCAACATGGATCGAAACGAGGGACAGGGAGAGGTTGCAAACTAGCTCCTTAATCGACGAATCCTGTGTTTTTGGTAGGAAGGAGGATAAGAAGGAGATTGTAAATTTGTTAGTGTCTGATGACTATTGTGGAAATGATGTTGGGGTTCTTCCCATCGTGGGCATGGGAGGCCTGGGAAAGACAACTCTCGCTCAGCTTGTGTTCAATGATGAAACTGTCCATTTCGATTTGAAGATGTGGGTTTGTGTCTCTGATGACTTCAATGCTCAAAGGCTGACAAAATCGATCTTGAAGTCTGTTATAAGGGAAAGTTGTGATCTCATGCATTTGAATATCGATCTCATGGATTTTAATATCCTACAAACAAGTCTCCAGGAGAAGTTGAGGGGGAAAAGGTTCTTGCTTGTGCTTGATGATGTGTGGCATGAGAAGAAAAGTGACTGGGATGTGGTTCGCCTTCCTTTCAGAGCTGGAGCATCTGGAAGTAAAATCATTGTAACTACCCGAAGTGAAAAGGTTGCATCAATCACGGGCACATTTCCACCTTTCCGTTTGGAAGGTTTATCTGAAAATGATTGCTGGTTGTTGTTCAAACAGAGGGCATTTATAGATGGGAATGAAGATGCACATCAAAACTTGGTACCAATTGGCAAGGAAATTTTGAAGAAATGTGGAGGTTTGCCTCTGGCAGCAAAGACACTTGGGGGACTCCTACACTCGATAACTGAAGTTTATGAATGGGAAATGATCTTGAAAAGCGATCTATGGGACTTGGAAGTGGAGGAGAATGAAATTCTGCCGGCTCTGAGGCTAAGCTACAATCATCTTCCGGCACATCTGAAGCAGTGTTTCATATACTGCTCCATATTTCCAAAAGATCACAATTTTGATGAGGAGAAGCTAGTCTTGCTATGGATGGCAGAGGGTTTTGTTATTTCCAAGGGAAGGAGATGCTTGGAAGATGTTGCATCTGGCTATTTTCACGATTTATTGTTGAGGTCATTTTTTCAACGATCCAAAACCAATCCCTCGAAGTTTGTTATGCATGACTTGATTCATGACCTGGCACAGTTTGTAGCTGGGGAATCATGCTTCACATTGGATGTCAAAAAATTGCAAGACATTGGAGAAAAAGTTCGGCATTCATCTGTGTTGGTTAACAAATCGGAATCAGTTCCGTTTGAGGCGTTCCGTACATCAAAAAGCTTACGAACGATGCTTTTGCTTTGCAGGGAGCCTCGTGCGAAGGTCCCTCATGATTTGATACTCTCTTTGAGATGCTTACGGTCACTAGACCTGTGTTATTCTGCTATAAAGGAGCTGCCAGATTTAATGGGAAATTTGAGGCATATCAGGTTTCTTGATCTCTCTCACACTTCCATCAGGGTGCTACCTGAATCAATTTGCAGCCTCTACAATCTGCAGACTCTGGTTCTTATCAATTGCAAGAATCTCCATGCTTTGCCTGGAGACACAAATCATTTGGTGAATCTACGCCATCTTAATTTGACTGGATGCGGGCAGCTCATATCCATGCCTCCTGACATTGGAAAACTAACTTCTTTGCAAAGGCTACACAGAATTGTTGCTGGAAAAGGGATTGGGTGTGGCATTGGCGAGTTGAAGAACATGAACGAGCTTCGAGCAACGCTTTGTATTGATACGGTTGGAGATGTTCCTAACATCACAGAAGCAAAGGAAGCCAACTTAAAGAAGAAGCAATATATAAACGAGCTGGTGTTAAGATGGGGCAGATGTCGACCAGATGGAATTGATGATGAGTTGCTTGAATGTCTAGAACCACATACTAACCTTAGAGAATTAAGGATTGACGTGTATCCTGGTGCGAAGTTTCCAAATTGGATGGGATATTCTTCGTTATCCCACTTAGAAAAGATCGAATTCTTTCACTGTAACTACTGCAAAACCCTGCCACCTCTCGGGCAACTACCTTCTCTCAAATCTCTCTCCATATATATGATGTGTGAGGTCGAAAACATTGGCCGTGAGTTTTATGGTGAGGGAAAGATTAAGGGGTTTCCTTCCTTGGAGAAACTAAAGCTTGAAGACATGAGAAATTTGAAGGAATGGCAAGAGATTGACCATGGCGAATTTCCGAAGCTCCAGGAGCTTGCTGTTCTGAACTGCCCCAATATTTCAAGTCTTCCAAAATTTCCAGCTCTATGTGAACTGTTGCTAGACGATTGTAATGAGACAATATGGAGTTCGGTCCCACTCCTCACCTCTCTATCATCGTTGAAAATTTCAAACTTTCGGAGGACAGAAGTATTTCCTGAAGGCCTTTTCCAGGCACTAAGTTCACTGAAAGAACTCAGGATCAAGCACTTCTATCGGCTGAGGACATTGCAAGAGGAGTTGGGCTTACATGATCTTCCTTCCCTCCAACGCTTAGAAATTTTGTTTTGTCCGAAACTAAGGTCATTTTCAGGAAAAGGGTTTCCTCTCGCTCTGCAATATCTTTCAATAAGAGCGTGCAATGATTTGAAGGATCTACCAAATGGGCTACAAAGTCTATCATCTCTTCAAGATCTGAGCATTCTCAATTGCCCTAGACTTGTATCTTTTCCAGAAGAGAAGCTTCCGAGCTCACTCAAGAGTTTGCGAATTTCAGCATGTGCAAACCTTGAATCACTTCCTTCGGGTCTGCATGATCTCTTGAATCTTGAAAGTTTGGGTATACAATCCTGCCCAAAGATTGCATCCTTGCCTACTTTGGGGTTGCCAGCCTCACTTTCCTCATTGTCAATCTTTGATTGTGAGTTGTTAGACGAAAGGTGTCGCCAAGGTGGTGAAGATTGGCCCAAGATAGCTCATGTTGCTCAGAAGTGGATCGGAAATTATTGAATCAATGTCTTCGAATTGAGAAAAACCTGTCCTGTTAGTTTGCCTGTTCTTCTTCTTTCTTGAACATATGCTAAATTCTCAGAGTTATTGGCACTTTATTATTCATCTTGATTTGTATAACACATGCTTATATTCCTTGCTCCTTTCCTGTGAACCATTTTAGTATTCTTAAATTAATAAAGAGTGGTTTAGATCACCAAAAATTACTCTATAATGCTCTGTAAAAGTCAAATGATGATTTTACCATTGCTAATTTAATTTTAATACACATTTTTGTGCCTTTATCAGCTAAATTAACTTGCACCAGTAGAATTGTCCATTCATTGCTGTAGCAAAAGCAGTGACTTGAAAGAAAATTGTCAGTGGTTTTCTCTGTAATGCAGTGTATGGTTATGGTGTTTGTGACTCGTATGGTGTTGGAGTTAGAAGCAGCCCAGGTGAGTCCGAACAAGATAACAAAGCATAGAACCAGAAAGGAAGCTAATCACTGATCGTGGACTCCATGTTAGGGTAACTTCGCCCTGTTTTTGGTCTAGCCCCATTGAAGGTCTTGTCTTCTTTGGTTCATTCAAGTGTAAGGTGGCATGTAAGGTTACATGGAATCCTTCTCAAGGGAGCCAAGTCCAAGTTAGCTTAGGATGCAGGCCTCACGCCTGGTGTTCTGATCACAGATAGAGCAAGGCTTTGTACACCACAGTTTGAGGTTTCTCTTCTGCTAGCAAGTTCTGGTATTCTGATAATGAAAAATCATCGTACATGGTCATAGGACAACGGTTTTCTCGTACTTTGCCGAACTGGTATAGGTTTTAAGTTTGGACAATAACTTGAGACACAAATCATTGTATTTATTCTTTTATCATATACTCATAGTGGATGGATCCAGTGGTTTTTCACTCTACACCTGGGCTAAAAACTTTTGAGAAGTTTAAACTATAATTTTTAAATCCGGTTCAATTTTTAAATCCGATTCAATGGATTGATCTAGAAAACACGTGATCTAAAGTCTGTCAATGCTGATTTTTAAGCTAAATTTAAAAGGATATTAACCTCATAAAAATCATTGACTGCATTGATCGAGTGACTCAGAAATTTTATAGAACAATTTCTAGATCAGATAACAACTATAGTTTAGACTATATGTATTCATTCTTCATATATAAATATGGTCCAGGCCAGCTGAAAAGAATAAAAATAAAATTGGTCTAAGATAATCTTGATGCAGCCCACCAAAAAGCCTGCTCCAGATTATGGATTTCATTGTAAATAGGTGGAAAAACAAGGGAGAAACTCGTACACTGCCAATAAACAAAACCCTAATATAAAAACTACCCGCTGCTCCTCTGCACCAGCTACGTCGCAAAAAAGAGAGGAAAGCAAGAAACCAGAAGACATGCAGATCTTCGTGAAGACCTTGACGGGGAAGACCATAACCCTCGAGGTCGAATCTTCAGATACAATCGACAATGTCAAAGCCAAAATCCAAGACAAGGAAGGCATCCCACCAGACCAGCAACGTCTTATTTTCGCCGGAAAACAACTAGAAGATGGACGTACACTTGCAGACTACAACATTCAGAAGGAATCCACACTCCACTTGGTGCTTCGCTTGAGGGGTGGAGCCAAGAAGAGAAAGAAGAAGACTTACACCAAGCCCAAGAAGATCAAGCACAAGAAGAAGAAGGTCAAGCTTGCTGTTCTTCAGTTCTATAAAGTTGACGACAGTGGCAAAGTCCAGAGGCTGAGAAAAGAGTGCCCAAATGCCGAATGTGGGGCTGGTACTTTTATGGCTAATCATTTTGATAGGCATTATTGTGGTAAGTGTGGCCTCACCTATGTTTATCAGAAGGCTGGTGGTGACTAACTAAATCACCTTTAGACAGGTCCCTGTTGTTTTTCAAAGGATTATTGTTAGGTTTTTGAGTTTTGACTGCTTATTGATTGTTGGTTGGATTCTTTATGGTTATTAACAATAAGCTTTTTGTTGGTTAATTATGTTTGCTTGATGAGGGTTTTCTTTTGGTGCTATGTTTGTGATGTGATTTCGTTCATTTTGATCAAGTTTGGCAGTAGTGACTGGTTGAAATTTATGGTTTAAGGAATCAAGTTTGATGCTTTCGATGCACAATTATCTATTTTAATGTTGGTTTTTGTTATATATGTAGTTTATGTTCTTGAAATTAAGATAACATGGTGTAAAGTCAATCGCTTTATAGACTGTTATTGAGTTGCTTTCAAAATGTTTCTCACATGCTGGTGTTAATTTAGCGCAAGAAATGTTAGATTCCTGATATCTCCTTGTTTCAGAAACCGTTTTGAAAAATTGTTTCAGAAAACACTATGTTAATTCAAAGGCAATGCCCTTGTTTTTGCAAAGGCGTTGTTGATTTTCTCTTCTAATGTTCCCATAAGCTAGCTGGTGTTACTGGTATACGAAATGCAGGGTTGCCAACATTACCTTTGGGTTTATGAAAACTGTAGAACATTTTTGAGAAGTTCTTTCAGAAAACGCTATGTGCAAAGGCGATGCCTCTGGATTTTTTTGCAAATGCATTGCTGATTTCTCTTCTAAAAGTTTCCCATCAGCTGGTGTTAGTTACTCTAGCAGTGTAGGAATCTCAGCACCCTAATTTAATCTAAACTGATTTCTAATGACAAGTCATTGCTGGTATACACCATGTAATTTGAGTCTGATTTTATATATTTCGCCGCAATTCTGTTATGATTGTATCATCATATAAATTCACACGAAGTTAATAGGTTTCATGAACAACAGCATTGCCCAAAAGAGGGCATAGTTCCTCTTCTTTTGAATGTTTTATGATTGATAAACTATGATTAGTTGTGTTTCTTATCATTAAATAGGATCATGTCCTATCAAACATACCTTGAATAGTTATATGTTTCCTCAGTGTTACTTTTTGGTTCAAGAATTATGGATATATTGGCTAGCTAAATGTAGATACACAAAATATTTAGATCAGTTTCTTCATTGTGTTACTCTTTACACGGACAAGAGGCAGGGCTTGCATAGCCTCTGCCTTCGGATTAAAGGGATCCTGGTTCGCAATGGAGCAAATATAACTTTTTGTAGGGATGAGCAACGGTTTGGTTTATCCAATCCAACTGAACTGAATCTTTACTGAATGAAAGAGCTCGGTTCGGTTCTGTTAAGCTCGGTTCTACTTTTGTTAAAACTGAACAAGTCTAATTTGAATTAATGGGGGTTCTGAAGTTGTGACTGGGGTTCTGAGCTCTATGGAAGTTGCACTGCTATGAAGAAGCCATGGAAATTCTCTCTCCTTCAGGAGCTGTATACAAATGATTGCCCAAACCTAACAAAGGCACTGCCTAATACACTCCTTGTTTAACAATTTTTTTTTTTTAATTAATGTGAGGTGTTTGGATAGCTTGTGTTTATTTCAACTAATTCTTAAAAAATTTGAAGTTAACAAACAGATAAACCTCCATAAAAAATAAATCCTTTAACCCAAGCTTTTACCACTAATTACCTACTAAAATGTTTATTGTTTAGCAATTATATTTATACTAATTGTAAATCAAATTGAGATTTGTTGGTTGGTCAGGGCCGGCCAAGGGAGGCCTGGCCTGTCCCAACAAAAATAAAATAAAAAATTAAACAATTTAAAATTTATATTTCACCTGCCTAGAGATTGTTTTTCAAGATCTTGTCTTAAAAAATTTCCTTGCCCCGCCCCTCCACTATATATATAATCTTAAACTTTAGAAGATGCTGCTAAGGAATAAAAAATTTCTCACATGGCTGGTCTGAAAAAACAAATTAACCACACTATATATAAAATAAAAAATTAAAAAATTTAAAATTTATATTTCGCCCTCCTGGAGATTTTTTTCAAGATCTTGTCTTAAAAAATTTCCTAGCCCCGCCCCTCCACTATATATATATAATCTTAAACTTTAGAAGATGCTGCTAAGGAATAAAAAATTTCTGACATCAACTTGGCTGGTCTGAAAAAACAAATTAACCACACTATATCTTGATCTGTCGACGAGTTTAAACTGGGATTTATTGCACCCAAAGACTAACAACTAAAACTGTTTTCAATAAATTAAAACTATTTGCCAGAAGAGTTAATTAAGTGACTCGTCTCGGACAGAATAATAGAGCAGGCTAGGCTAGGTCTTATAATTATGATTTTCAGTCAGAATCTTCATTTCTTGGGTCGACTTGTAAACTTAAACGATTGCCCGGCGATACTTGTGAATTTGCAATGATGTTCGATCAAACTATTAGCACTACAAAAACAATTTAATGATTTTTTAAAAGCTACCATTTTCCCATTAAAGCAAAATAAATGTATTTAATAATTTGAGCAAAACTGGTTTAATAAATAAAAATATTTTTTTTTATAAAATATTCTAACAACTTGATCAATGGATAGTTCTGTTGAATGTTATTTTATTATCACATATTGATTGCATTTGATCGCCCATCTTCTTGATGCTCTTGGCTTGAAACGCGGTTGCAATAGCAGTCACGCCTACATTCCCAGTCGGGCATGTAGCAGAGGAAGCTAGACTGGGAGGAAATATTGATAAGTTATAGAAGGACATATATAGCAATTTAAGAGGAAGCGATCACTGAATACAACTGAAATAGCTTAATCAAACAACTTGAATGATTGAACACACTGTTTGTATGATAGCGAGTATGAGAAGAACAGCAGCTGCTACAGCAGATATTACAGTCCATGGATTATGGAAATACTTTGCTTCAAGGCTGCCTTCCATTTGTATCCCCGCTTTCTGGAGTGCTTGTTCAGATCCTCAACTACACCAGAAAAGTAGAAATTGTTGCTGTCGACAGAATTTTCCTAGGAAAGGTTTTGGACAGGGGCTTGAAACTGCATCATTATCATCAGGGAGCCAATTTTCGAGGATTTCATTCTTAAAGAGTAATACTAATTTTAGCTTGAAGGGTGATAAATCATGAACTTTTCAAATGACTGCTTCCTATTTTCACAACTAAAAGCTAATGTAATGATTTGCATGAAAAGTTATGTTCAATTTCGTCAGAAAGCTTTTTTTGACTCGTCTAGACTTTTTATTCAACTTGAACTCGTTGATTCATGTACTACGTCACTTTTCCTGCACATGAAGGAGTTCTTGATGATCTCACTCCTCTCAATTACTTGGCAATACGGGAGATTATTAAATTAGTTTCATTTCAACAGGATTACCAGCCCCAGATTTGACAGAGCTTGAGTTACGAGAGTGCATAAATCTAGAGTTGTTGCCTGAACATATGCAGCCCCCCTCCTCCCATCGCTTGAGAAATTAACAATGTCAAATTGTCCAGAAATGGAGTCGTTTCCAGATGGGGGTTTGCCCTCGAAGTCACAATCACTCGAGATCTGGTGCTGTGAGAATCTCATTGTGGGCCTCATGCATTGCGATTTACGATCACTCCCTTGTCTTGTAGCTTCTACAATTGTAGGCAACTATGCTATGGAATCCTTTCCTGAGGAAACGTTGCTGCCCTCAAGTCTCACCTCTCCTAAAATCCGGAAACTTGAAGCTCTGAGATCTCTGGACTGCAAGGGGCTTCGCACACCTCCGAATGCTCGAGCCTCCATTGCATGCCAGAAGAGGGGCTGCCCTCCCCCCCTTTCGTCCCCTGGTATCAGTGGACGTCCTGTGCTGAAGAAAGAGTGTATTTGCCCAAGATTTCTCACATCCCTAGTGTATGGATTGATGGCTACGTACCTCCTTCTTAAAATTATTGTTTTCACGACGTCAGCTGATGTTTTGAAACTTCTTTTTGTCTAAATTCACCACATGACATTTAAAAAACATGTTATAATAAAATACCAATTACTTAATCATATTGAAATCCATAAGGATTCTTTCACCAGATCTCCAACTTTCATTAAATTATATGTGACACAAACACTGCAACGATACTTTTAATTTCTTGCTAAATTATTGAGTGACAGCTGTGTGGCACCTGCTTTTCTTCTGCGAATCACCACGTTAAATAATTGAGATCATTCGCAGACCATATTGCAAGCAATTAGGCAAAACATGGCAACAATAGTAACAGAAATATCATCCAATACTCTTTTTACTATTCTCTTTCTCTTGCCTCTCATTTATCTCATTGCCAAGCAGCTCAAGACACTGTATTCATCAAGATTTGCACCACTACCACCAGGGCCATATTCATGGCCAATCTTAGGCAATGCCCTACAAATTGGAAATAGCCCTCATATTACTCTAGCCAGTCTAGCAAAAACCTACGGACCACTCTTCTCACTTAGACTTGGCAGCCAGCTTGTTATTGTTGCCGCATCTCAAGAAGCTGCCACCGAAATTCTAAAAACTCAGGATCGCTTTTTGTCCGGTAGGTTTGTTCCTGACGTAATACCAGCCAAGTGGTTAAAGCTTGAAAATTTGTCCCTTGGATGGATTGGAGAAGTCAACAATGAATTTAAGTTTTTGCGAACTGTTTGCCAATCCAAGCTTTTCTCAAACAAAGCTCTATTGTCCCAATCATGTTTGCGAGAGAAAAAGGCGGCAGACACTGTAAGATTTATCAGAACAATGGAAGGTAAGGTGTTGAAGATCAAGAAAGTAGCATTTGCAGCTGTTTTTAGTATGTTGACTAATATTCTCATCTCAAGTGACCTTATAAGTATGGAGCAAGAGAGTATGGAGGGAGAGATGACGGAAATTATAAGAAATATCTTCGAGGTAGGGGCTGCTCCAAATATATCCGATCTTTTTCCTATTCTAGCACCATTTGATCTGCAGAATCTACGGAAGAAGTCTAAGGAGTTGTATTTGAGGTTCAGTACCATGTTTGAAGCTATCATCGAAGAAAGAAGAGAAAGAAAGATGAGTTCTGATAATGCTTCAGGCAAAGAGGATTTCCTTGATACTCTGATCAGCAACGGTTCTAGTAATGAGCATATCAATGTCCTTCTTCTGGTTTAATCTCTCTCTCTCTCTCTCTCTCTCTCTCTGTATGTATATGTGTGTGTGTGTGTATTTATATCCATGTCCACGAATTGATCAGGCACACAAGTTGAGTATCATATGCTCTATGGTTTATTTGCAGGAGCTCCTGGTTGCTGGTTCAGACACAAGTACCTCAGCAATTGAGTGGGCAATGGCAGAACTATTAAGGAACCCACAATGCATGAAAAAAGCTCAAGCGGAACTAGCAAGTGAAATCAACCAGGACCTTATACAAGAATCTGATCTACCTAGACTAAAGTTCCTTCATGCTTGTCTCAAAGAAAGCATGAGATTGCACCCTCCAGGACCACTTCTTCTTCCTCACCGTGCCGTGAACTCATGCAAAGTGATGGGCTATACCATTCCAAAGAACTCTCAAGTGTTGGTGAATGCTTATGCAATTGGACGAGACCCCAAGAGTTGGAAAGATCCATTGGATTATAAACCTGAGCGATTCTTGACTTCGAATATGGATTTCAGAGGAAGCAATATTGAGTTCATACCATTTGGTGCTGGAAGGAGAGCATGCCCTGGTCAACCCATGGCTACCAAGCATGTTCCCTTGGTTCTTGCTTCATTGCTCCATTTCTTTGATTGGTCACTTCCTACTGGACATGATCCAAAAGACATAGACATGACTGATAAGTTCCACACCAGTTTGCAGAAAAAACAACCTCTACTTCTCATTCCAAAAATTAAAAATTGAGGGATGAATCCAGATTTGCAGCTTCCTCAGCCTTCTTTATTATCACGTATCACTGTTTATAGTATCGTTAATAAACAGCTTTATCAGTATTATGAACTTACATATCCTCTTAAGTATCCTGTTTTCTTATGCCTCTATCAAAGTCCATCATTAACGGGTGAAATTATTGGAATATGTTGCCATTTTGCCTAATTGCTTGCAATATGGTACGTGGATGGTGACGATTTGCAGAAGAAGTTCTGGTGCCACTCAATAATTGGTGTGGGGACACCAAACCTGAAACATATTTACAGTATGATCATAGATGATAGAGAATAGTCCAAACCATTAAGAAATTGAGCTTTTATCTTATGTTTTAGTTTAATTTATATGAACTTTAGTTGCGGTTTATTAATTAAGCTTTATTTGTTGGGTTTGATTTAATTATTGTTGGATATTTTATTTAGTGGGTCATAAGCTCAATCGCTTGTTCTAGTTAGGGTTTTAGTATTTATATTCTACTTTTCTAAAATGTTATAGAGTTTTAATGATTAATTAAAAATATTACAGAGTTGCATATTTCCAATCCCCATTCTTTTCTTTCTTTGCTTTCAATTTTTAGCTTCTTTCTCTAAAAGCTTATTTCTTTTTATGTTTTAATTTTTTTTTGTTTATTGTTCCGCATCAAATTTGATATCAGAGCTTTGGGTTTTAATTGTTCTCACAATTAATCGATCTATTAGAGCTTGTGGAATTTATAGTTTGATCTGCAAAAAAAAAAAATGTTCATCATCAACAACAATAATAAAAAAAAAATTCCAACAACGGCACCTCAACCAATCTCTCCCTCAACCTACAACAACACCGATCATAGCAGCAGCCAAGATCCACCACCGAAAAGACCATCACATCAGTCCACAGGTCCATACCAACATCCAACACTCCCACAGCACCTCCACAACAGATTGTCCACACCAGCAGCAGCAGATCAGTGGATGTTAGCAACCTCAACCCATGCTACCATAGCCTCCGCCACGGTCAACCATCTGCCGCTTTTGACCTAACTGGAAGTAGATCGACACCGTAGGAGACAACAGAAGATCTTCGTCTTCAACAACATATAGAACGGTAACACAGACCAGCGGTAACCACCACCTTCAGTGCCCATAATATTTCTTCGTCTTCAGTAGCCACGCAACCACAGAAGACTTTTGAAGCAAAATTAATTAACCCTACCACGTCATCTGTCATTTCAGCACACTATTGCCACTTCAACCATAATTAGCCACGTCAGCCAATGAAGTCATGTCAGCATCACATCATCCAACATGTTGCAATTTCTACCACCTCAGCAACTATGTCACCAGTTTCCTACCACCTTAGTTGCCACGCTGTCAACATCAGCCATGTCAGCAGGCAAGTCATCCAGTCTGCCACGTCAGCATTTTTTCCATGTCAGTGACAACAAATTCCAGCTTCCTCCCAGCAATCTAGTTAGTGAATCACTCCCCCTTTTGATTTGTTGAATTTTACTTTTTATGGTTTTATATTTGTCATTTAAAGTTGATATTAATATTACTTTTGAGCCTAGAAAAAAAATCATAAAAAAAAATATCACTTTGCATTTTTTTATATTTGTTAATTTTTGTTCGTCAACCTCTTCCATCATTGATATCTAGTATCTTGTCCTATTTGGTAATTGTGAGTTCTTGCTTATGACATTGTGTTTGATTAATCATTTACACTTAAAAGTCTAGCATTGCATGCTTAAAATTTTATTGTTGTATTTTGTTCTTGATTAATCTCCACATTAAAAAAAATAGTTTTATTTTTATATTGTGATTTCATTTATAAGAATTATTTGTGATCTCAATTCCATTTATAAGTTAGTGTTGCATGCATTTGTGTCATGATCATCTAGTGTCTAAGCTTAAGTTACACTTACCGTAGACCCAACCCTCAGTGATACTCTTATGACCATTTAAAGAGAACTGCAAACTTAGATGATCAACATGTTTAAAAGAATTGAGCCAAAGAGAGTTTTCAAATAAGGCACCCAAAGACCAATAAATATCACAAGAATAACTATTATGGACTAGTTCACTTTGAGCGCCACTAGTATGACTATCATTTAGGTTACTCTAAATACAACGACTTTTATGAGCGAGTCTTAAGTCATAACAAAATAGAAGCCCTTATTTTTTATGGTCATCATGACGCTTAAATCTTTGATATGTAGATTTGTGACATGGATCAATTCTTTGAGTTACATAACTTGTTTGATAATAGAAAAGTTAGATTTACTAAGATGATACTCATTGATGAATCCAAACTTTATTGGAGAGATGTTGATGATTGTTTAGAGATGAGAGGTATGCCTCTTATAACTTATTGGACCAAGATGAAACAAAAACTACAGGAAATGTATCTACCCCAGTCTTATAGGAATAAACTCTTAGACTAATGAAACAATCTAAGACAATGGAACAAGTCTATCAATGAGTATATAACACAGTTTAATGATTACATGATGAGATATGCCATAAGGGAAAATGAAGCCATGACTTTGCATAGATTTTATAAAGGTCTGAATAATGATTTAGAAAAGAGGTCAGGCTCATAGGTGCTTTCACTCTTGACCAAGCCTATACTATAGTGCAAGATTATGAGTTGCTTATAAAAAGTCAATGGACAAAACATCAGGACCCTCTTAGGATCCCTTTTAGATCTCAATTTAGAAATATTGATTCTTTATTAGGTGCTCCACCCTGTAGACCTAATCCTAGTAGTGCTAAGATTTATAAAGAAGATAAGGGCAAATATGTCGTTAATGAAATGTCTGGTTGAGTTCAGAGGTCCAATGTGCTAAATGTCAATGTTTCGGTTATATGTTCTTTAATTGCACCTCTACACCCTTAGTCATTCAAGAATATAAGGAAATATGTGATAAAGAAAACTATTGTGTGCAAGTGTATGAACCCAATTCCAACGACTTTAGTGATCTAGATGAAGAGAATGCGCAAGAAGATGGACTTAACACTATAAGTCCACATGAGCCTGAAAATGAAGAAGAAGTTTTAAGAAAATCTTTAGTGGAATTGCCCGGAGAGGTGAATATGGTCTTAAAAGAGTCTCGTAATATTAGTCCTCTTAAACTATCTGATTCACTACCCATCATGCTTGACATCCAGCACATCAAAGGTTTAGAACAACATGCTCATCACCCCCTCATGCTTGATGTCCAGCATGTCATAGGTTTAGAACAATATGTTGAGCTTTATGATCCTTTAGTACTAACACGTGGTGAGAAAGATGAAGATAATCTTGATTTACTAGGTTATGTCCAAACTATATCTGCTAAGGTTTCCAACAATGTTTGTCCCACTCCACATCCTCAATCATATAGTATTCATAGTTGCGAACTTATAAAACCTGTAGATCACCTTTCTATGTCCCCTCACCCTAAAATGTTTGATTTAGCTGAGTCTTTTGCATGCACAATTTATAATTTGCATGTTGAGATCATAAAACAAATTCAAGCAAGTAATGAACAATATAAATTTCGAGCTAATTTACATAAGTATCATGATGTACTTAATGTTGAAGATTATTTCATAATACAAATTAGACTTGAACGGTGTCCTTTGAAAACCAATCATAAATTGCAAGTGAGTAGTGCTAGACCATTCAAAATGTTGCAAATGATTAAATCAAATAATTATATCATTAAATTGCAACTAAACTTTGATATTAGCTATACTTTTGACATGAAGGACCTCGTTATATATAAAACACAACAGTCTATCCCTAATGCTTTTTTTGAAACTCTTGCCTCATTATCCTTATCTTTGGCACAAAAAAACATATTAATGCTACTTTGAATGCACATGTTGTTTTTACCAGGGATATTGAACTTTAGCAAATCCTAGTATATGAATTAGACGACCAGATTTAAACTATACTTGGATTATTAGAGAGATATCACAACAACTTGATCCTTATCTTTAAGAGCGTTATCAAAGTCATCTCGACCTATACTCGATGGGGTCGAGTTTTTCCAACCCCAGGAGAATTGGTTTGGACACCGAACCTGAAACATTATTAACACATTCGTATGATCATAGACGATGGAGGATAGTCCAAACCATTAAGAGATTGAGCTTTAACTTATGTTTTAATTTAATTTATATGAACTTTTAGTTGAGGTTTATTAATTAAGCTTTATTTATTGGGTTTGATTTAATTATTGTTGGATATTTTATTTAGTGGGTCATAAGCCCAATCACTTGTTCTAGTTAGGATTTTAATATTTATATCATACTTCTCTAAATGTTATAGAGTTTTGATGATAAATTAAAAATATTGCAGAGTTGTATATTTTCAATCCCCATTCTTTTCTTTCTTTACATTTAATTCTTAGCTTCTTTTTTTATTTTATTTTTCTGCTTTAATTCTTTTTATTCATTGTTCCACGTCAATATTATAACAAGAAACTTAAAAATATAACCGTAGTGTTTGTATGACAAATATTTTAATGAAAGTGGGAGATCCATTTCATTTTTTAAAACCTTGATTGGGCAGGATTTGTGATCTTCTAAACGTTAATGGGATATATATTGTGAACATGTCCATCAATCTCATGAACAAGAAATTAATTAAAACTTTACTGGAAATTATTTATTAATAAAAAAATACTTTAACATGTAACATTAACATGGATAAATGAGACGTTAGTCTCATAGTAACATTTAGAGGCCGTTTGGCACTGCGGCTGCAGCTGCGTTTTACAATAAACGCAGGACTTTGATGTTTGGTAATCTCAAACCACACTTTTATTTGGCATGGGCCCCACACAAAAACTGAGGTTGGACCTCAACTTGTGAAAAGCAACTCCCACCTGCTTTTCACTCCGTGTTCTCCTCTCACCGACGCTTTTTTTATTGTAACAAAAAACTTTCCTTGCTCGAGCTAACAGCTCTGTTCCCCTCTCCTCTATTAAACTTGATTTGGACGAAGATTGACGAACAGACACTCAAGCACTCAAGGTTTACAATGGCCGTTGGACCAGGTAGTCTGATGTGTCGAGGGTCATCATGCTGAAAATCCTTCTATGATGGGTCCTACACCTTAATGTCTCTCTTGATCCTTGAGGAACTAGGATCGGTCTATCATAACAAACACAAGAGAAAGAGAGTTCGTTGCCTGTTGAGATGATGTTGTTTTTTGTGTAAGCATGGAGGCATTAATTCTCGAAGGGGTCGTCCTTTTTCTTTCTGCTAGTTGACCAAAAGCTGTATACACTACCAAAGTATTATCATAACTTCTGTTTTTGTCCACCTAAAAAATTTCTTTTTGTTATTCACGTATAATTGCATTTAAACTTTAATTTTGTAAAAACTAGAACATGTTTATAGACCTGTTTTTATTTATTTATTTTATATATAAAAATTTATTGTATAATATTTTTAATCAAATACATATTTTTAAAATTTATTTTTTAAAAAATCATAACTAAATTGTAGTTGCATTAATGACACTACATAACTATATTAGAAGGCGATCGCAAGATGATCAGGTTTTTTCCGAGTATGATCGCAATTTCAATTTCATTTCAGATGAATTTTTATCTAATATTATACCTCGCTCAGCTATTCAAGGATCACAGTGGCCTTTACGTATAGATTTTGTACGAGATGAAATTGCAAATAGTTTGATGGGACAATGAAAAACTTTTATTAATGTACAAGGATTATTCATTTTGTTATGTAATCATACTTCTAAAACAACAATATTTTTCCATATATATATATATATAACAATCAATATTAATATATATTTTTTAAAATTATTTTATAACCTCAATTTCAAAAGCATTCTTAACCAAACACATTAAACTACTTTTTCTTCAACCTTAATTTCAACCACAGTTTTAACCAAACACCTATTTTTTCAAACCAACCTCAACTAAAAGTACTTTTTATAAAACTACTTTTTTTAAACCACAACCACAACATCTACCGCAATACCAAACACACTCTTAATATGCAGAATCTACAGAAGAAGTCCAATGAATTGTATATGAGGCGCAGTGCCACGTTTGTGGCTATCCTCAGAGAATGGAGAGAAAGAAAGGTAAGTGATGATGATGCTTCGAGACAAGAAGATTTTCTTGATA
>Ga0307507_10006111_pt1 | contig 18887 bp, 2 predicted proteins | sample 7_EM_MG_FD_207223 | JGI IMG/M metagenome (GOLD analysis project Ga0307507, IMG submission 207223) | Populus trichocarpa ectomycorrhiza microbial communities from riparian zone in the Pacific Northwest, United States - 7_EM | ecosystem: Host-associated > Plants > Roots > Unclassified | place... | reverse complement strand
GCAGAGCTTCGTGCAGAGCTTCGTGCAGAGCTTCGTGCAGAGCTTCGTGCAGAGCATCGTGCAGAGCGTCGTGCAGAGCCTCTATGCGCAGAGCTTCGTGCAGAGCCTCTGTACGCAGAGCTTCGTGTAGAGCTTCGTGTAGAGCTTCGTGTAGAGCCTCGTGCAGAGCCTTGTACAGAGCCTCCAAGTAATAAAACTATATAAGATTGTATAAGATTATATTAGATAATATATAATAGTTAAATATATAGCATATAACTTTACCTTAATTGCATGTTAAGAAATATATAGTTACCTTTTAAAGTTGCTAAGTAGGTTAATTGCGTGTTAAGAAATATATAGTTAGCTTTTAAAGTTGTCAAGTTAGTTAATTGCATGTTAAGTTAGTTAAATTACGTGTTAAGTTAGTCAATTATATATTAAGTTGGTTAAATTGCGTGTTAAGTTAGTTAATTGCATGTTAAGTTAGTTAAATTGCGTGTTAAGTTAGTTAATTGCGTGTTAAGTTGGTTAAATTGCGTGTCAAGTTGGTTAATTACATGTCAAGTTAGTTAAATTGCGTGTTAAGTTGGTTAATTACATGTTAAGTTGGTTAAATTGCGTATTAAGTTAGTTAATTGCGTGTTAAGTTAGTCAATTGCGTGTTAAGTTGGTTAAATTGCATGTTAATTACGCGAAACGCGAAAATCAAAGTCTACTTAAATCTCATCCTGCGAATATTTTCCCGATGTAGATAGTAGGTTATTTATAGCTTTCTATAGCTTATCTAGTAAGAAAATAGGGTGGACTTTAATTAAGTCTAGGAGCTTAACCTTATACAAGTTGCCTTCTTTATTAAAGATCTTATATAGTCCTACCATCTTATAGTCCAGCTTACAGCTAGGCCGTTCCGTCTTTTAGTTCTTTATTATAACCCAAACCTTATCGCCTATAGTGTTACGGCGCTGGTGGAAAACGGTGGATTATAGCGGACAATGGCGGACAATCGCAGACAATTGCAGACAGTTTTAAATAGTTGCAGTTACGTAACTTAAGGGCCGTATAAAACCTCAAGCGGCACTGCTACTTTTCTCCTTTCCTTTCTCTAGCTTTGGATCCTTGTTTATAGACAATCCAATTATATAGGCTTGCGCGACCTTCTTGCCGTGCTTATACCTTAATTAACCAAGTCACTAATATTATCCAAAGCTCGTTACTACTCTTCTTTCCTAAGAAGGAACTTAAATATATCTATAAGGCTATAAATAGGACAAGGATATAGAATAGGACCCTAAGGATATCACTAGGACTATAAGGATAGGATAGACCCCTAAGAACTAAAAGAATATAAATAGAATGTAAAACCTAAGAATAGGACATATATGGACTAAAACCCCTAGGAAATAAACAAACACCGGAAATTACCTAATACCCCTACTACTATACTAAGAAATATAGTAGTTGGTAAAGTCGCTATAGGACCTACAAATACCTCTAATAGTAAAATAGTCGTCGTTTTAACCCCCTAGGAAGAGCTTATAGCAGCTAATGCTAAAATTAAGCGGCTTTAAGAGCTGCTTAAAACTAGAGACACCCCTACACCTAGTAAGGAGTTATTAGACACCTAGAGACTTGCTATAGTCCTTAAGGCCCTAGCCTAATGTACAGTATTAGTATTGTTGCGGTCTATAAAGGTCGCGGACCCCCTATTACTTACAGACGGAACTAACCCTATATTTAATAATTGGAAGCTTTAACTACAAGACAAGCTTAAAGTTAATGCGGACTACTTCCCTACTACCTAAGCTAAAATGGCCTATGTCTTTGGCCGTACTGGCGGGGATATACAGACGCATCTATGTCTGCGATATACCTAGGACTTAGTAGACCCCTTCCTCTCTAGAGAAGAGATAATTAACTACCTATCTTCCATTTATAAGGACCCCTTTAAGATATAAAATGCCTGTCTTAACTATAAAGCCCTTAATATAAAAACGACAGAGACCTTTTTAGTCTTTTAGACCCGCTTTCTATACCTAGCCGGATAGGCTTAAATCCCCTAAGAAGATTTAATACCAGACCTCTTTAATAAGCTTACCCTAGACCTATAGCGCGCCATGCTATTAGTTTATACTACCGTATAGACGCTAAAGGAACTTACGGACTAGTGCCTAGCTATTAACCAGGGCCTCTACTAAATTAAGGCATACGCTAAGCGGTATAAGACTAGAAGCTCCGCTAACTAGAATATAAGTACTATAAGAACGGGCTATAGCGCCCTAGTAAGATCTGCAACCCCTATAGCACCGACTATACCGCCCGCCGTTAACCTAGCGGCTAGCCATATAGCTAGCCCCGCTATAGGTCTGGCAAATACTTAACCTATATATAGTAACTCCTAAAGACAGGCCCTTAGCAATTAAGGAGCCTACTTCTTATATGGCTAAAAAGACCACTTTATAAAAGACTGCCTAATAGCGGTAAAGATAAATAAGGTTTTGTCAGTTGTTGTCTATAACTGACTAGTTATGGGGTAGTTACGTGTACTGGTCACATAAGCTAAGCGAGTATGAAATCCACTAGAATCCACCTGTAGAATAGTATTAACAATATAACAACTTTATCCATATATCTTGATATACGCATCTGATTCCCTTACACCTCCGCTGCACCTTGTTAAGTACCAGCCTCAATAGGTTATGAGCCCGGCTACGCCTATAGAGGGTTTCAATATAGCGTTTTTTAAATAACGCGTGGAGAGAGCTGTGACGTGTAATTATAGTAGTTGTCAAACGATTAAAGGACGCGCATTGTCCGCGGAATTGATTACTACCTTACTAACCTATTCAACTCGCTAAGTCTGATCAGAAGACAAGAGCTAAGAAGTAGGTAGGAGATAGTAATAGGTTAAGCTCGCAACTGGACGATGATTAATATAACGCGTATTAGGAGCTCAACCACGACGCGTCTAGTAGCATATACCACCTACCAATGACTTAAGAAGTAGACGACGATTAAAACCAATCAGAATAATCTTAATCACAATACCGCGACACGAATATAGCGAGTTCCCAATTAACTTAATATCCAATTACTGCACTTAGGATAAGCAAAAGCAGTAGCAGCAAGAACCTACTGCCCAATGGCATAAAGCTGAAGGGAGAGGAGAACTATGTCGCATAGAAGGAAGCAATAGAGGATATTACTGTTGCGAACGGATTAAGACGTTATATTTATAAAAAGGGAAAAGCACCTAAATACGTGGATAAATTTGATAAGAAAGCTGATATGGGAAGCTGGAGACTTAAGCATAAAGATTATTATTAAGCTTAATGTTAAGAGTACCCCTATATAGATGCTAGCAGGATGTAAGTTAGCGCGTAAGATGTGGGTAACTCTATAGACTTAGTATAAGGGAACCAGAGCAGTTCTTAGCTATAACGCTATTGAATTATATATAAAGATTAAGTATAACAACTACCCCAATCTTGAGCACTTTATTATTGTATTTAAAAAGGCTATTAAAAAGCTAGCAAACCTTAATATTTCCCTACCTAAATCATAGCATCTAATTCTCTTTATTATAGCCCTATCTAACATATGGCCTATCTAGGCAGAACAACAGCAATTAAATTCTTAAAAAGAATTAACCCGACTGTCACTCTCCGCGTTAATTAAAGATATTATAGATAAGGCACAAAATAAGGATAAGAAGGCTAAGGGAGGTATACTGTATAGGGGGAAGCCTAATAAGAAGGGTAAATAAAAGGCAAAGGAGGATAAGGAGAAGAGTAAGGGAAAGTACTACAAGAACTGCAAGAAGCCAAACGCCCGTTACGAACCTGAAAACTACTTTATTATAAATAAGAAGCTACGTTGCGAATAGGAAGAAAAGATAGGCAAAAAGTTCGTTCTATATTAGGAACCTAATAAGAAGAAGTTAGGTAGCAAGAGCAGGAAGGAAGAACCTAGCAGTGACTCCTCAGACGATAACGATGCTTGTAGTGACTCAGACAATAGCGATACTCGTACGTTTATAAAGAAAGAGTTAGGGTACCTCTATATATACCTAAATAGGAAGAATTAATTACTAATTAAGCAGAAAGGAATACTGTTTAATACTAGAGCCGAAACCTATATTGCCAAATTAATTAACGACTTTAATACTAGTACGTATGTACTAGTATCTCTACCATCAATTAATATAGCAAGTGGAGAAGCTACGCCGCTTAGCTTTAGTAAGAGGACGATTATCTATACTATAGATATAGGAGAGACGCATATACTAAACCTTAGCAAGGTATAGTACCTACCAAACTATAACATTAATATCTTTAGAGCTAGAAAGCTCCTAGGTAGGGGTAATATTCAAATTAAAGATAGAAACCTTATAGTTAACAAAGAAGGCCTTAGCATATTCTAATTTAACGAAGATATAATAATTATTAAAGCACCCCATATATACGCATTCCCTACAGTCACACAAAAGAAGCCATTAGAGATATTGATTCGACTCTAGCATTATTGCTTTAGCCACCTCGGCCTTAAGAATATATAGAAGACCTCTAGATTGGTTAAAGGTATAACCCTTAAAAAGGAAGAGCTGAGCGCTATATAATAGGAGGACGAAGACTTAAGGCTCTATAACCTATGCGAGAAAGGAAAAGCCATAAGGTATATATAAAGACACACTAAAACGCGAAATCTGTGGGTGTTTAACGAAGTATATATTAACGTGGTAATAATTACCCCTAAAGGCATTAGAAAGAAGAAGTATGCCATAGTATTTACTAAGAAGGCAACTTTAGTTCGGTGGGCTTACTTCTATAAGTTAAAGAATGGCGCATATAACGCTCTAGTTAAATACTAAAAAATAGTAAAGACTTAATTTGGAAGAGTTATTAAAAAATGGTATATAGATGGGGGTAAAGAATACAGCCTAAAAAAGCTAGCTGAGCTTGTAGATAATCTAGGGTAGGTAGTAGAGCTTACTATACCATATAACTTAGAGCAAGACGGCACTTCTAAATGAACAATTAGTATTCTCTGCGAGCGTACACAAACCGCGATAATTAATATGGACATTCCATAGTTCCTCTGGCCACTAATATTTGAGTTAATGGTACTAATTACTAATTGAACAGCTACCTCTTTGTTAAAGGGCAAGACCCCATATAAAGCCTTTACGGACGAGTTTTACCCAAATTAAGACAATAGACCATCTATAGCTTATCTATAGGTACTTAGCTGCAAGACATATATCCAAATACTAAAGGAGCGCTAAATTATTAGCCAGAAGGTTGCCGTATAGGCTAAGGTAGGAATCCTTATAGGCTATAAAGAAAGCCATATCTTTAGGGTATATATACCTTTAAGAAAAGGACCTACTGAAAATAGGATTGTACAATCCTTAAATGCTAGATTTAATAAAGGAGGCTTAATTATAAAGCCCCTATTAGAAGACAATACTAGTGTTCCAGTACCTACTGGAAATAGGGGTAAGAGCACTAAGAATTAGGATTAATAAGATAGTGACCTAATTTATTAGAGAGTTCCCAACATGCCTAGAAATATTAAGTATTAACCCTAATTAGTACTTAAAAAGGCCATTACGCTAGAGCTTTAAATTAATAAGGATTTAGAGCAACTAGATGTTAACTCCAATATTAAACCTAAATTGGAATGTGATACTGAATTAATGCTAGAGACTACTTAGGAGAGAGTCGAAACCAAAACGGCACCTAAGTCAAGGGGTTAACCTAGAGGTTTAAAAAATAAGGTCTATATCCCAAACCTAGAGCTTAGTAGAAAGACTTAATAAGCCGCTTAACAATTAAAGCTAAAATTAAGCTTTAACTCTAAATCAAATATAGCATTCTATACTGTATATGCAGCTAGCCCAGTGTCGTCAATCTACAATAATCCTAAGACAATTAAGGAGGTAAAGATAAGACCTAATTAGCCAGAATAAAAAAAGGCAATTAAAAAGGAGTATTAAGGCCTAGTTTATAAAGGAACCTAGAAGCTTCTAAGACGATTAGAGCTGCTAAAGGGTATTAAGGTACTACCAGAAAAGCTCGTCCTAAAGACAAAGAGGGATAGAGACGGCAAGATCCTAAAGCGGAAGGCGAGATGGGTTATTAAAGGGTTTAGGCAGCAGTACGGAAAGAACTTTAACTAAATATTCGCGGGAGTATATAAGAATGTTATATAGAAGCTAGCAGTCGCCCTCGCAGCTCTATTTAACTTAAAAATTAAGTAGATAGATATAGTTGGAGCCTTCCTAAACTTAACCGCTGACACGGATATCTATATAGAAGTACTACCTAACTAGGAAATCAATAAGGAGATCTTAAAGGATGCACCTAAATAGGTATATAAGCTCCTAAAAGCGCTATATGGTCTAAAATAGGCACCTTAACTATGGTAGAAGGAATTAGCCTCTGCGCTTTAGTAATTAGGGTTTAAAGCGTGCACCAGCAACTAATATATATACATTAACAAGTCAATAGGAATTCTAATCGTTATATATATTAACAATATGTTAATTATCAGCAAAGATAAGGCTAAGATTAAGACTCTAAAGAAGAGTCTAATAAGAAGATTTAAGATGGAGGACTTAGGCCCTACAGAATACTTTATAGGGGTAAGAATAACTTAAAATAGGAAGGAAGGGACGATTACCCTATACTAGGATGCATATATTAGCAAGATCCTTAAATAATATAGCATAGAGAATTATTATCTAGTTAATACGCCAATGGCAGCTAGAGCTACTGAATTTATGGTACCCTTTAACAGGTAAGCAACGGTTAAAGATACTAAGCTTTACGGATTAAAGATTGGCTCCCTAATATATCTAGCAATCTAAACTAGACCAGATATCGCATACGAAGTCTCTATACTGTCACAATTCTTATTAAACCCTTCTCCGCAGTATATAAAAGCTGCAGACCGGATACTTTAATACCTGCAAGGCACGAAGCTCCTAGGAATTAAATACTAGGGGTGCGTAGGTGATCCAAAGACACTCCTTTATGGATATTGCGATGCGGATTTCGTAGGTGATAAGTTAACGCGGAAGTCTGTCTTGGGGAATATATACTTCTTCGCCAGTAGAGTTATATTATGCTCGTTAAAGAGACAGCAGACAGTAGCGCAGTCTACTACTAAGGTAGAGTATTACGCTCTAGCTAAAGCTGTGTCCGAAGCACTTTGGCTGAAGCAGATTATGGGCCAGATAATGTACTTAGGTGCGGATATTAAGTTAATACGCCTATATAGTGACAATTAGGGCTCCTTAAGCTTGGCTAAAAACCCCGAGTTTTATTAACGGACGAAGCATATTAATATTAAACACTACTTTATTTAAGAGCACGTTGCAAAGGGAACGGTTAATCTGTGGTATATTGCTAGTTCGGAGATAGTGGCTGATGGTCTAACTAAACCTCTTTTGGCTGCAAGTTATACGAAGTTCGTAGAGCAGCTAAAGTTGAAGGTTATTAAGATTAATTAAGCCTATTTAGAGTATTAAGTTAGTTAAATACAAAGGGGTGTATTAGTCGTTGTCTATAACTGACTAGTTATGGGGTAGTCACGTGTACTAGTCACGTAAGCTAAGCGAGTATAAAATCCACCAGAATCCACCTGTAGAATAGTATTAACAATACAACAACTTTATCTATGTATCTTGATATACGCATCTGATTCCCTTACACCTCCGCTGCACCTCGTCGAGTACCAGCCTCGACAGGTTTTATTAATTTAGGAAGATAGTATAGAGTTAAAAAAAGAGGAACCCTAGAGTAAGACTCCTCTCTAGGGTTAAAAGGAATTAATATATTATATATTAATCTAGGTTGGCTAGTTAGTAAAAGAAGCTATACTATCCCTTATACTTTATTCTGTAATAGATATTAAGTTTTAGGGGGTGTTCGGTTGCAATCTAGAGCTTTTTCAATCTGATGTTGATCCGTGCTTTCTTCCGGCAGAAAGGACGCGTTCCTTTTTAAATTTGGTACGCGTTTGTGGCTTTGTAAAAGCACGGACGTGTACAATCTAGAGGCTTCAGATTGAATATGAATCTGAACCTGGGACGCAGACCTCCAGATTGAACTGACGCCAAGACCTTCAGTTCAGAAGCTTCATACGGTAAAGTTGCCAATTTTTAGTGTTCTTTTAGCGTGCAATTCTGGCGTTCTTTGAGCGGTGAGAGGAACATCAAATTTTTGAGGCTGTGCAGGCAAAATCACTCCAAATCAACGGATTCTGAACTGAATCTGAAGCCTCCAGATTGCAACCGAACACCCCCTTAACCTCTACTTTGGCTAACTTTAGAGCAAATGCCTTTGCCTTAATAGACACATATTATGCTATAAAGCTGGCTAACTTTTTAAATATACCCCTTAAAGAACTACCTAAACTAATTCCTATTTATAGGTATAACGGACGGATAGGATCACCCATTATAACTATTTTACGGATTTACCTCTGTGTAGACGGATAAAGGCAGTATAACGTCCCCTTTCTTATTATAGACCTAGGAAGCCACAATATAATCTTAAAAAGAAAATGGCTAGCCTATCTAGGCTTACAGCTTAATGTACGGAGTAGACGGCTTATCTAGCCCAAAACCCTACCCCTAACACCTTCTTTTATAAAGGAAATTAGTATTATAATAGAAAATCTTGTGCGGCTATAGATAGACACTGTCTACTAGGCTGATGCTATGCGTAGGGACTAGGCCTTTAAGAAAGATATACAGCTCGATCCGCAACGGGTCTATATACTACGCCGCCCCTAGACTACTAATATCGCACCACCAGCACTAGAAACCTAGGAAGTTAGTAATAAGCTAGCTAGCTTAGGCCCTATACAGCTATAAAGAGCAGCAAAGAATATTAGATACTATACTAAATGTATAGACTAACAGGATAACTTATAGAAGATGGAACAGGAGCTAAGGAGGGTTATAACCCCTCTACTACAAAATACGGTCTATGGAACGTCCGTAAAGAAACCTATAAACCTCCCACCGGTTAATATCTGCTATATTAGTGCTATAGGGTTTTACTAGAACTTAAAACGGCCTAATACTATTGCCTTTACGACTAGCTTATATAAAATTGACCAGATGATTAAAGATAAGGAAGCCCTAGCCTATAACCAGCTTAGTGAGGAAAGTGAGCTTATAGATAAGGAGCTAGTAGAACAGAAACTACCCTGCCAATACTAGGAATTTAAGGATATATTCTCTAAGGCAGCATCTAATATACTCCCGCCTTACTAACCGTACAACTATAAGATTAAGATTAAGCTAGATAAAGAAAATACCCTTAGCTATAGCCCCCTCTGCCAGCAATCTACTAACAAACTATAGGCTACTAAGTAGTACCTTATTAACAACCTTAATAAGGGCTTTATTAAGCCTAGCTAAGTCCCCTTTGCCGCACCTATTCTCTTTACAAAAAAGCCTAACAGCAAACTCCGTTTCTGCATTAACTACTATAAACTAAACTATATAACCCGTAAAGACTAATATCTGCTGCCCTTGCTTAAGGAAACGCTAGCCTTTATAAGTAAGGCTAAGATTTTTATAAAGCTTAATATCCGCTAGGCCTTTTACTAAATTAGGATAGACCTAGGATCTAAGGATTTTACCACATTTTGGACCTGCTATGGATTGTATAAATATAAAGTACTACCTTTTAGATTAACCAACGGACCAGCTATATACCAGCGGTATATAAATAACGTACTCTTTAACTACCTTAATAACTTCTACACAGTATATCTAGACAATATTATAATCTACTTTAAGAATAAACTGGAACATTAGGAATATATCTATAAAGTCCTATAATGGCTCCGTAAGGCTGGTCTCTAGGCTAATATTAAAAAGTTAGAATTTAGTATTAAGCGTATAAAGTACCTAGGGTTTATTATTAGTATAGACGGAATTAAGGCCAACCTAGAGAAAACAGCCGCAATTGACTAGTAGACACCCCTATAGACTATAAAGGGGGTATAATTATTTTTAGGTTTCTGTAACTTCTACTAACACTTTATTAAGAACTATAGCAGGATTACCTAGCCCCTTAACCGTCTTACTAAGAAAGACCAGCCCTTCTACTTTAACGCTATATATAGGTAGGCCTTTAATAAGCTTAAGAAACGGCTAGTATTAGCTCCCCTACTTGCCTACTTTAACCTAAAACGGCCCTTAATGCTAGAAACTAATGCCTTAGACGGCGTAATAGCTGGTATCTTTTCCCAGAAGCAACTGGACGGAGAATAGTACCCTATTATATACTATTTAAAGACCATAATAGATACTAAGTTAAACTACTATATCCATAACAAAGAAATGCTGGCTATTATCTCTAGCTTTTAGCACTAGCGTATATAGCTAAAAGGGACCCCTAAGCCTATTAAGGTGGTTTTAGATTATAAGGCCCTAGAATACTTTATAACAATAAAGGCCCTTATGGCCCAGTAGGCACGCTAGGTGGATATCCTATTTTAGTTCCACTTCCTAATTATATATAGGCCAGGCGCAACTAACTGTGCAGATGCCCTTATAAGGCGTAAATAAGACCTAGATAACTAGATAGCTATAAAGATTATATTGCGGACCTAGATGCTGCTATAACTAGAGCACCTTAATCCCTAAATATAGGTGGAACTAAATATAGACCCCATAAAGGCCGAGATATGCTCTATTAACGCTATAGAACTTGACCTTATTAATAGGCTACTGCAAGCGAATTATACGGCCCCTTCCCTATAGGAGTACCGTGAAAAGGTAAAGGATATTACTAGCCTATGGTCCCTTAAAAATAGATTACTTAAGTATTAGGAATAGCTAGTAGTAGTAGAGGAACAGAACTTATGGACTTAGCTTATTGCTAAAGCACATGCCCAGGTCTCTATGGCCCACCCTAGAAAAAATAAGACCCGTAGGATTATCGGCGACCGCTACTACTGGCCTAGAATGGTTATAGATATTGATTGCTATGTACGGAACTATAATAACTGCTATAGGTCTATAATTCCATAAGACAAGACCTTAGGACTGTTAAAACCACTTCTAATACCAGAGCGTCCCTAGCAGCATATCTTTATAAATTTCTATAAGCTACCTATAGACCGTAACGGATATAATATAGCTATAGTTATAGTCAACCGCTTTAGCAAGCGCCCGTTCTTAATCCCTTATTATAAGAATATCAATGTAAAGGAGGCAGCCTAACTATATATCCACTATATCTACTAAATTTACGGACTACTAAATACTATTATATCCAACCGCGGCCCATAGTTTATATCAGCTTTCTAAAACAAGTTTACCTGGATCCTAGGCATTAAGCTAAAGCTTTCTATAGCATACCACCCCTAAACAGACGGCTAGATAGAGATTGTAAACTAGTATTTAGACTAGAGACTCTAACCCTTTATTAACTACTTTTAAGATAATTAGGCCGAACTGCTACCTCTAATAGACTACGCCTAGGCTACCCTACCCCATAACTCTATAGGATTTGCACCTATCCAGCTAGAAATGGGGTATTTACCCCATACAAGCTTTAACTAGGAAAGACTAGAAGGGCCACAGACCGTACGCGAAAAACTATCTTATAAGGAAGCACGGCATTACGCTAAATACTTAGAAGAAGCTTAGAAAGTAGCCTATATAAACCTAAAAAAGGCCCAGAAATTAATAAAACAGCAGGCAAATAAGTATAGGCGTAAGCCTAACTTTACTATAGGTGATGAGGTTTAGGTTATAACAAAAAACTAGAAGATAGAACGGCCTAGCTATAAGCTAGACTATTAGATAGCAGGACTATATAAGGTCCTTAAAAAGAGAGGCAACTTATACAAAGTAAAGCTCCCGGATTTAATTAAGGTCTACCTTGTCTTCTCGCTAGATAAGCTACAGAAAGCTACAAACAACCCACTACCTAGACAAAAGAATAAACCGCCCCTGCCGATTTAAGTTAATGGCGACAACGAATAGGAAATTAAAGAAATACTGGCCTGTAAACTTATAAGGGGAATACTAAAGTACTGTGTAAGTTGGAAAGGATATAATCTAGACCCTACCTAGTACCCTACATAGAATTTTATAGGTAGTCCCTATAAGTTATAAGAGTTTTATAGCTGTTACCCTAATAAACCCGGACTGCCAAGGTACTTAGATAAGTAGATGGAATGCTAGCATAGTAAGGATAATAGGTTGCCTATAGAGCATAAAGACAAGAACGCCCCATAGACGTAATACGGACATACAAAGCCTAAGGGCAGGCTTTTTTGGAGGGGGGGGGGGTAATATTACGGCGCTGGTGGAAAACGGTGGATTATGGCAGACAATGGTAGACAATCGCAGACAATTATAGACAGTTTTAGATAGTTGCAGTTATATAACTTAAGGGCCGCATAAAACCTCGAGCGGCACTGCTACTCTTCTCCTTTCCTTTCTCTAGCTTTGGATCCTCGTTTATAGACAATCCAATCGTACAGGCTTGCGCGACCTTCTTGCCGTGCTCGTGCCTTGATTGACCGAGTCGCTAACATATAGTAAAGTCGGGCTCGCGCCTGTACTTATTTGCCTACTGTTTTATTAATCTTTAAGCCTTTTCTAGATTTGTATAGGCTACTGCCTAGGCTTCTTCTAAGCGTTTAGTGTATTGCTAGGCTTTCTTATAAGACAGTTTTTCGCGTATAGTCTATAGGCCTTCCGGTCTATTCTAGTCAAAGCTAGTATAGGGTAAATATTCTATTTTTAGCTAAATAGGTGCAAATCCCGTAGAGTTATAGGGTAGGGTTACCTGGGCGTAGTCTATTAGGGGTAGTAGTTCGCCCTAATTGTCCTAGAAGTAGTTAATAAAGGGCCGGAGTCTCTAGTCTAAGTATTAATTTATAATCTCTGTCTAACCGTCTATCTAGGGGTAGTATGCCGTAGAAAGCTTTAACTTAATACCTAAAATCCGGGTAAACTTATTTTAGAAGGCCGATATAAACTATGGCCCTTAATTGGATATAATAGTATCTAGTAGTCCGTAAATTCAGTAGACATAATAGATATATAGTTAGGCCACCTCTTTAGTATTAATATCCTTATAATAGGGGATTAAGAATAGGCGCTTACCAAAGCGGTTAACTAGAATTATAACCATATTATATCCGTCGCGGTCCGTAGGTATCTTATAGAAGTCTATAAAGATATACTACTAGGGGCGTTCTAGTATCAGGAGTGGTTTTAATAGCCCTAGGGTCTTATCTTATAGAATTATAAACCTATAGCAGTCGTTATAGTTCCGTATATAGCGGTTAATATCTATAACCATTCTGGGCTAGTAGTAGCGGTTACTAATAATCCTACAGGTCTTATCTTTTCTGGAGTAGGCTATAGAGACCTAGGCATATACTTTAGTAATAAGTTAAGTCCGTAAGTTCTGTTCCTCTGCTACTACTAGCCGTTCCTAATGCTTAAGTAATCCATTTTTAAGGGACTATAGGCTAGTAACGTTCTTTACCTTTTTATAGTACTCCTGTAGAGAAAGGGCCGTACGGTTTATCTATAGCAATTTGTTAATTAAGTTAAGTCCTAAAGGGTTAATAGGATATATCTCGGCGCCTAGGGAGTCTGTACTTAGTTCTACCTATATCTAGGGGTTAAGGTGCTTTGGTTATAGTAGTATCTAGGTTTATAATAAAATCTTCGCAGCCGTCTAGTTACCTAGGTCTTATTTGCGCCTTATAAGAGCATCCGCATAGTTTATAGCGCCTGGTCTATATATAATTAAGAAGTTAAACTAAAATAGGATATCCGTCTAGCGTGCCTGCTAGGCTGTAAGGGCCTTAGTTATTATAAAGTATTCTAGGGCCTTATAATCCGAAACTACCTTAATAGGCTTAGGGGTCCCCTCTAGCTATACACGCCAGTGCTAAAAGCTAGAGATAATAGCCAGCATTTCTTTGTTATAGATATGGTAGTTTAGCTTAGTATCTATTATAGTCTTTAAATAGTATATAATAGGGTACTATTCTCCGTCTAGTTACTTTTAGGAAAAAACACTAGCTATTATACTGTCTAAGGCATCAGTTTCTAGCATTAAGGGCCGTTCTAGGTTAAAATAGGCGAGTAGGGGAGCCAATACTAGCCGTTTTTTAAGCTTATTAAAGGCCTATATACATATAGCGTTAAAATAGAAGGGCTAGTCTTTCCTAGTAAGACGGTTAAGAGGCCAGGCGATCCTACTATAGTTCTTAATAAAGCGTTGGTAGAAGTTACAGAAGCCTAAAAATAATTATACCCCCTTTATAGTTTGTAGGGGTACCCACTAGTTAATTACAGCTATTTTCTCTAGGTTAGCCTTAACTCTATCTATACTAATAATAAAACCTAGGTACTTTATACGCTTAACACCAAATTCTAACTTTTTAATATCGGCCTGGAGGCCAGTCTTATGGAGCCGTTATAAGACTTTATAGACATACTCCTCGTATTCTAGCTCGTTCTTAAAGTAAATTATAATATTATCCAGGTAGGCCGTATAGAAGTTATTAAGGTAGTTAAAGAGTATATTATTTATATACCGCTAGTACGTAGCTAGTCCATTAGTTAGTCTAAAAGGAAGTACTTTATATTTATATGTTCCGTAACGGGTCCGAAATATAGTAAGATCTTCTAATATAGGGTCTATCCTAATTTGGTAAAAAGCCTAACAGATATTAAGCTTAGTAAAGATCTTAGCTCTACTTATTTAGGCTAGAGTCTCCTTAAGTAAGGGCAGTAGATAGCGGTCCTTATGGGTTATATTATTAAGTTTGCGGTAGTTAATACAGAAACGAAGTCCTTTATTTAGCTTTTTAGTAAAGAGAATAGGCGAGTTAAAAGGGGCTTAACTAGGCTTAATAAAGCCCTTATTTAGGTTATTAATAAGGTACTACTTTATAGCCTATAATTTAGCAGTAGACTGCTAACAAAGGGGGCTATAACTAAGGGTATCTTCCTTATCTGGCTCAATCTCAATCTTATAGTCGTACGGTTAGTAAGGTAGGAGTATATCGGACACTACCTTAGAGAATACGTCCTTAAATTTCTGGTGTTAACGGGGCAGTTTCTGTTCTACTAGCTCCTTATCTATAAGCTTACTTTTCTATCCACTAAGCTTGCTTTCCTTTTCCTTAATTATTTAATTAATTTTATATAAGCTAGTGGTAAAGGCAACGGTATTAGGTTAAACTAAGTTCTAGTAAAATCCTATGGCACTAATACAGCAAATATCAACTAGGGGAAGGTCCGTAGGTTTCTTTATAGACTTTTATTAGGCCGTATTTTATAGCATAGAGTTTATAGTCTTCCTTAGCTTATATTATATTTTCTATAAGTTATCCTTCTAGTCTATTAGTTTAGTATAGCGTCCGGTATTCCTAGCCTTCTTTTATAGCTGTATAGGGCCTAAGTTCTCCGTGGGGGACTTAGCTAGGTCACTACTAATTTCCTAGATCTCTAGTGCGGGTAGCGTAATATAGGTGGTTTAGGGGCGGCGTAGTATACAAATCCATTGCGGATTAAGCTATATATCTTTCTTAAAGGCCTAATCCCTACGCATAGTATTAGCCTAGTAAATAGTATTAATCTAGGGCCGTATAAGGTTCTTTATTATAATACTAATTTCTTTTATAAAGGAAGGGGTTAGGGGTAGGAATTCAGGCCAAATAAGCCGTATACTCTATACGTTAAGCTGTCAGCTTAAATAGGCTAGCTATTTTCTTTCTAAGATTATATCATGGCTTCCTAGGTCTATAATAAGAAAGGGGATATTATACTACCTTCGTCCATTAACACGGAGGTGGATCCGTAAGATAGTCATAATAGGTAGTTCTATCTATCTATTATACCCGCAAATAGGGACTAGTTTAGGCAGTTCTTTAAAAGGTGTATTTAAAAACTTAGCTAGCTTTACGGTGCACTAGGTATCTATTAAGGCAAAGGCATTTACTCTAGAGTTAGCTAAAGCAGAGGTTAAAACTTAATATCTATTATAAAATAAAGTATAAGGGATAGTGCAGCTTCTTCCACTAACTAGCCGACTCAGATTAATATATAATATGTTAATTCCTTTTAACCCTAGAGAGGAGTCTTTCTCTAGAATTCCTCTTTTTCTGGCTTTATGCCATCCTCCTAAATTAATAGAACCTCGCCCGTTTTTGCCTTCGTCTAGCAATCTTTTATAAAGTGGTCTTTCTAGCCATATAAAAAGCAAGCCCCTTAATTACTAAGGGCCTGTTTACAGGGGTCGTTATATATAGGCTAAGTATGCGCCAGACCCGTAGCAGAACTAGCTACTAAATTAACAGCAGGCTATATAGCTGGTGCCGTAGAAGTTATAGATCGTGCTAGAGTGTTACAGGCCGTTTATATAATGTTTATAATTTAGTTTAGAGAGTTTCTAGCCTTATACCACTTAGCTTATACCTTAATTTAATAGAGGCCTTAGTTAATAAATAGGCAGTAGTCCGTAAGTACTTTTAGCGTCTATACAGTAGTAAAAACTAGCAGTACCGCGCGCTATAGGTCTAGGGTAAGCTTATTAAAGAGGTCTGGCATTAGGTCTTTATGGGGAATTTAGGCCTAGCTAGCTAGGTACAAAAAGCGGATCTAAAAGGCTAAAAAGGTCTCCGTCGTCTTTATGTTAAGAGCTTTATAATTAAGGCGGGCGTTCTATACCTTAAAGGGGTCCTTATAGATAGAAGATAAGTGGTTAATTATCTTGTCTTTAGAAAGAAAGGGATCTACTAAGTCCTAGGCGTATCGCGGACGTAGGTGTGTCTATACGTCTCTACTAGTACGGCCGAAGACGTAGGCCATCTTAGCTTAAGTAGTGGGGAAGTAGTCCGTATTAACTTCGAGCTTGTCCTATAATTAAAGCTTCCAGTTATTAAATATAGGGTTAGTTCCGTCTATAAGTAATAAGGGGTCTATAACCTTCGCGGACCGCAATAATGCTAATACTATATATTAGGCTAGGGCTTTAAGGACTATAGCAAGTCTCTAGGTGTTTAATAACTCCTTGCTAGGTATAGGGGTGTCCCTAGTTTTAAGCAGCTCTTAAAGCCGTTTAATTTTGGCATTAGCTACTGCGAGCTCTTCCTAGGGGGTTAAGACGGCGACTGTTTTATTATTAGAGGTATTTACAGGTCCTGCAGCGGCTTTGCTAGCTACTGTATTTCTTAGCATAGTAGTAAGGGTTTTGGGTAATTTCCGGTATTTGTTTATTTTCTAGGGGTTCTAGTCCATGCGTGTCCTATTCTTAGGTTTCGCGTTCTATTCGTATTCTTTTAGTTCTTGGGTCTGTCCTATCCTTATAGTCCTAGTAATGTCCACAGGGTCCTATTCTATGTCCTTGTCCTATTTATAGCCTTATAGATATATTTAAGTTCCTTCTTAGGAAAGAAGAGTAGTAACGAGCTTTGGATAATGTTAGCAACTTAGTTAATCGAGGCACAAGCACGGCAAGAGGGACGCGCAAGCCTATACAATTAGTAGTCTATAAACGAGGATCCAAAGCTAGAGAAAGGAAAGGAAAGGAAGGGTAGCGCCGCTCGAGGTTTTATACGATCATCTGGTCACGTAGACTGCGACTGTCTGAAATAGTAAGAAACTGTCTGCGATTGTCCACCACAATCTACAGTTTTCCACCAGCGCCGTAACACTTAAGAGGAATACGAGATCCAATTAGGATCAGAAATTAAAGACAATAATAACATTATAGGTGTATATGAGCAGATTCGTGCCCTTACAGCCAATTAGAAGGTTAATTGTCTTTAAGCCTAAAGTATGTAAGAGACTTTAAAGGAGATCCTAGAAAGCCTTACTGCCTTATAAAATAGCCTAGCCTCCCCTATATAAAGCCTTAGTTAACCTATTTGCTTAACCGAATATAATATACTAGAGAGTATGGATATAATAATAAAGTAGTTAAAGTCCGTTAAGCTCCCTAACCCCCTACTATTATTAGACGGCATAGACCCAACCTTTAAGAACTAGAGAATTTAGGTATAAGGAAAGCTTTATGTTAACCACAACTATTTCCCCTCTAAAGAAGCTAAAATGCTCTACCTCTTTAGTTAAACTATTAGGGACGCCTAGCAATACCTTTAGGCCAAGTTTAAAGATAAGTTACCTATTTAGTTTATATCTATTAATAAGATAATATAGCATCTGGCTACTATTTATATTAATCTAAATAAAGTATGGGATACCTGTTATAACTATAACCGCCTAATAATAAAATTAAACTAATTCTTTACTAAGTTCTAGACTTAGTTCTTATACCTAGCAGGCGAAGGCCAGGTTCCCCCTATAAACTACTATTTGGACCTATATAACAAGCTAACGGTCTAACTATAAAAGAAGATCGTGGTAGCTTTAGATAACCTACTAACTTACTAAAGACTTGCAGCCTAATATTTATTACTAGATTTAGAACTAAAATAAATTAATACTTGTTCTAATTAACTAAAGTTGCCCCATAGCAACCGTAACCTATCCGCTATACTAATGGGAGCTGGCGTTGGAAGATAAACTATAGCTGCCCTTACACTAAAAGCGGTTATAACTACCTACCCTTAAGCCTTACCCGACTTATTATATACTACGCCTTTAGTTAATGCTTGTTGCAATACCCCAATTAACCCTGCTATGGTCACGTGCTTTAATTACAGAAAGAATAGTTACTTTACTATATCCTGCCTAAAGCCAAAGGATATGGGTAATATTAAGGAGATAGAGGAAGAAGAAATGTCTAATAAGTTAGAAAAAGAAGAACCCTAGGGAAAGACTCCCCCCTAGGGTATCCTATTAATCTTAAAGAGATTAATCTAAGTTAGCTAATAGG
>Ga0307507_10006110_pt1 | contig 18891 bp, 3 predicted proteins | sample 7_EM_MG_FD_207223 | JGI IMG/M metagenome (GOLD analysis project Ga0307507, IMG submission 207223) | Populus trichocarpa ectomycorrhiza microbial communities from riparian zone in the Pacific Northwest, United States - 7_EM | ecosystem: Host-associated > Plants > Roots > Unclassified | place... | reverse complement strand
CTTCTTAAAGGATATATTAGCTAGAAACGCATAGGATACCCTTTAATTATACTAGATTAATATCTACCTAGGACCCCCTAATTAAATCGTCTATAATATAGGAAAGAACTTTTTATCTATAGAGTTTCAATAATAGATAAAGGCAATGGTAATTAAGGTCAAGGAAGTCCCTATTAAGGTATATAATAGCGTTAGAAAAGTAAAACGATATTATACGCCATTACGCCACGCATATAAGATTATCTCTTTGGAACTAGAGGACGCTAGCAAAGAACTTACCTTATAAATAGCTATTAAAGCTATTAACAATTCCGCTGGCCCAAATAGACTTATACCCACACTGCTAGTCTTCGGCACCTACCCTTAAATAACTGACGATTCTCTACTATCTCCCTCCGTTGTGTAACAAGCTAAGGCTATTCGCAAGGCAATAAAGGAGGTCTAACATCTCTACGCCACACATTAGGTCAACGACGCACTAGGAATAAGAAATAGCCTAAACACCTTAACTACGCTTAATCTGCCACTCCAGTCTAAGGTACGCGTATGGCGTAAAAAGGGAGGGTAGTTAGGCCCACATTAACTTATTACAATTAATAGTTAAACTTGCACTATTTAAATACCTTACAGACCCACTTAATTCCGTTTAACTGTTATTAAGCCTTACTATAAAGATAACAGTTCTGAACCTTTATAGGATACCACAGAAAATGCCCTAGAGGAGAGCCACGATTAATAAGCTCTAGAAGGCAACCATAATTCTAATACAATTATAGCAGATACGCCGCAACCATAACACAATAGAGGTCGCCTAAAAGGATTATAAAATCGCCAACATCTTATTAATTTCAAAGAGCAATTTATTACCGCCATTAAGAGTAGAGTTAAGTTATTAATAGCCTTTATAACAGCTAAAGAGAAGGCGGACTTCAAGCTCGCAAAACAACTCTAAAAGAAAGGCCGTATTATAACTCTAGGAGCCCCTTTCTAAGCATCTAATAAGTAGAAGATTGACGGTCTTATTACAAGAGAAGTCTTTAAATTTAAGAAATATAACCCTACTAAGTTTAATAGAGTTTGCATCTTTAAGTTAAGAATAGTTAATAAGATTAAAGGCAAAGCTACTAACACCCCATTTAAGAAGTCGAGACTGGTTATTCAAGGTTATAACGATAATAGTAAGGAAGTAATTCTTATATAATCCCCTATAATTTAACAAGCTAGTTAGCAAGTTATTATTGCGCTAGCTCCCTCCCTAATAAAGAATAGAATGGCGGTTTATTTAAGAGATATTACTTAGGCCTATACCTAATCAGAGACGCGCCTTTAGCGCTTAATACTAGCATACCTTCCAGAGTAAATTCGCCACCAATATCCCGAAGATACAATTATGGTTGTGCTTAAGCCATTATATAAAATCGCAGAGGTAGGAACTTATTAGTAGGCTACCTACAGTAAGCACCATAAAGAGAAACTTTTAATAACTACTTCTATATTTAATCCATACTTTTTTATCACAACTATAGGAACCCTATTTAGAATCATCGGCATATAAACTAATAATACAATTATCTTAGGAGACAACCAATTCTTAGCTCTTAAAGAAGATAAGCTAGTAAAGGCAAATCTTATAGCAAAGCTAAAGGAAAAGCTTAATTTAACAACACTATTACTTTTTAATAGATGCATCCTCTTTCTAAATAAGGATTCTATTGCTTTATGCTAGAAGGGTCAAGGCAAGAAGATTAACATTATTAACGTTAACTCTCTAAAATAAGGATACGTGGAGTAACGCGCTTATAGAGCTTATATTACTTCTATCTGTTAACCTAAGGCTTTATTTAATCTCTCTATTGCCGCCTAACACCAGGAACTAACCAAGGATAACATTCTTACCCTAAATAAGCGTCTTTCCTGGCAAATAAACCATCTTGATTAGGGACTACTCTACGTACCTATTAATCTTCCCACCACTAAGCTCTTTATATTTGTTAATAGATTGTTTACAAATAACAAAGATTTTAGCTCCTAGCTAGGATATAAGATCATTATCGCAAATAAATCTACTAGAGAGAATAACTTTATAATCCATAATAATCTTATCTATTAGAGCTTAACTAAGAGTAAGCGCGTCACTCAAAGCGTTCTAGCGTTAGAGATATATAGAATAGTTAGCGGAGTTAATATAGTAATTGCAATTGGAACTACCCTAAAAATAATTATAGATTAACTTAAACTTCCCACTATCCCTATAATTATATGTACCGACTTATATTCCCTCTATAAGTGTTTAGTCAAGCTTGGTACCACAAAGGAGAAGCGCCTTATAATTAACATTATAGCACTTCGGCAATCTTATAAATAACAAGAACTCTTTAAGATTTAATAAATTAATGGCCAAGATAACCTAGTAGATATAATAACAAAGGCAAACCCAAACAAGGCTCTAGAAACGTTTGTTAATATAAACGTTCTCTATATATGAGTTAAAGGTTGGGTTAAAAGGGAGTAGAATTTTACCGTAACTATTTACTAAGTTCCACTGCAACTGTCTACCAAGTTCTACTGTAATCTGCGGATACTGGTTTTAGCTAGCCAATTAGGATTTTCCATACCCGGCATAGAAAATCGCTATTAGCTCGCTTACGCTTAGCGCCTTAGCGCCCTTAATACGATATCCACCCTGACTCTAAACAACCAATCAGGATTTTCCATCCCCAGGATAAAAAATCGCCATTAGTTCGCTTACTACTAGCGCCTTAGCAGCCCTCGCGATATGTCTACCTACCACTCCCTAATAATTATTCTTCTTCTTCTTTTCCTTAACTTAGTATCTTCATTAGATAACAATCCGCAAGTTTTAGTTTAAAAGTATTTATGCAAGCCGTTACATATTACAGTGGTAATAGTAAGTAAGGAGGATTAATACTTGTTACGCTAGTTAAGCGGTATTTTATATATAGATGGCAACCACAAAAGAAGAGTTGCTAGTGTTGGGAATATATTATATATGGTCACGTATAGCCGCGGCACTAGCGTGGCGAGGAGCCTTAAGCTCCTCGCCCTCCCCTATTCCAATTAACAAGCTTTATTAACCAACATCACTGTAACCTACTCGAGTAGTCGTTATTAGTGAGTCACCCTGTGTGACCAACACCAAGTTACGCATTAGAATAAAAAGTGGAAGAGTATAAGTGTTTAGGCTCTTCTAGCGCTAATATATAGCACAACTCCCTTAATATACTTAGTGAAATTTAAATACTTAGAAAATAGAAGGAGGTACAAATCCTAATAGATAGTGGAGCTACTAGTATAGGCTTTATTAATATAAACTATGCGAAAACTTAACGCCTAAATTTAAAGAAACTTAATAAGCCCTAAGGCCTATAAGGCTTTAATGGCAAACCCTTAATATATAGCAAAATAACGCACTACACCCTAGTAAAAATGTGGATGGGTAAATACCTTAAACACATCTCCCTATTTATAACACCCTTAAAGCAATACAAAGTTATACTTAGACATAGATGGCTAAAATAATATAACCCTTTAATTAGCTGGGTTAAAGAAACACTAAAGTTCCGTATAACCTACTACTAAAGTTATTGCTTAAAAAACCATTTGCCCTATAAATATATATATAACTATTTAAATTTAATATAATATGAATTACCCTTGCTATAAACCTTAAGCCAATATAATAAATCTACAACCGCTAATTGTGGTAAAGAATGTGAAGATATTATATTAAAACCTCTTAAATTTTATATAATATAGGCCGTGCCTTTTATCTTATTAGCAAAAAGACAAGATTATAAAATCTTTACTATAACTATAGAAGATATTAAGAAAGTACTAGAACCAAAATAATATCCTAATTCTTAACCTCTTATACCTAAAGAGTACCATAACCTAATTAATAAGTTTAAAAAATAATTTATAGACTAACTAGCCCCGCATTAAGAGAAACACAATTTTAAGATAGAACTTAAGCCTAGCATAACGCTAAAATTTAGTCCGCTATATGGTATGTTATAAGAAGAACTGCTTATAATATAATAATACCTTAATAAGCATCTAGAAAAAGGATTTATTTGCCCTAGTTAATCTCTATTTACCTTACCTATACTATTTATTAAAAAGCTAAAAGGAGACTTAAGATTCTATATTAATTATTAAGCTCTAAACGTAATTACAATTTAAAACTAATATCCAATTCCTTTAATTTAAGAGACGCTTAACTATTTAGTAAAGGTATGGTACTTTATAAAGCTTAATATAGTTACTACCTTTAATAAAATCCGTATATATAAAGGAGATAAGAAGTATATAGCTTTTTATATACAATAGGGACTCTTTAAATACCTAGTAATGCTATTTAGTATAAAGAATGGTCCTAGTACGTTTTAATAATATATTAACAATACGCTTTGTGAATTCCTTAATATATTTATTACCGCGTATATTAATAATATCTTAATTTACTTATCCTTGCTTTCTAAATATTGGAAATATATTAAAATTGTAACGGGCTCGTATAAATGCTTCTAAACCGAAGCTTATAGATTGCTACTATACAAGAATACTAAGCTAAGGAGGAGAAGAAGACTGGTAAAGACTAGCAAGATATAAAGGGGTTGTTAAGGCGCTAGTAGTAAGCGAGCCAATAGCAACTTGGCAGAATATGGCAGAATATAGCAGAATTTGGCAGATTGCCTAGAAAACGGCAAATTGCCGCAAATTGCCTAGGAAGCGGCAAAGTAGCAGGTGACGCGCTCTAGCACCGTCACAAAAATAGTCCTTAAACGCTTATGAGATATAGGCTTATAATATAATATTAAGAAATGCAAGTTCCACGCGTTTAAAGTTATATACTTAGGCTTAATTATATCCCGTAACGGAATTAAAATAGACCTAAAGAAAGTTGCTGCGATTATAAACTAGGAAAGCCCTAATAATGTATAAAATATTTAAGGATTTCTAGGATTTGTAAATTTCTATTAATAATTTATTAACCACTTCTTAGAAACTGCTTAGCCATTAATAAATCTAATAAGGAAGAATATAAAATTTAAATAGACCGCTAGATACAAATAAGCTTTTAATAATTTAAAATATCGCTTTATAACTACTCTAATTCTTACCCACTTTAACCCTAACCTTAAATATATTATTAAAACGGACTTATCAGATTATATACTAAGGGGAGTGTTGTTACAATATAATAAGAACGGCGAGCTATATCTAGTAGCCTTTCTCTCCTAGAAACTCGCCCCTACTAAATTAAACTATAAGATATACAATATGGAACTACTTGCAATTATTAGATGCTTTAAATAATAGCGTCCTAAGCTTAAAGAATTGTTGTTTCTAATATATATATTAACGGACTATAAGAACCTATAGTACTTTATAACTATAAAACAATTAACGCAGCGCTAAATTCTTTAGGCCAAATACCTCTTATAATTTAACTTTAAGATTATATATTAACTAGGCAAACTTAATTAGAAGCCTAATATATTAATATAATAATTATAGGACTTACCTATAAACGCTTTAGACAAACAAATTATAAATTATTTATAAATCTTATTGCCCCCTAAGTACTTTAAAAAAAACTATATCCTATGTTTTTAAATATAGAACTTAATAGAAATAAATTGGAAGTTAATAAATGGGAAATAGAAATTAATAAGCTAATAGAATACAAATATAAGAATAATGTATAGATAATTAATATAATAAAAGAAATTTAAACAGGAAAACAATAGTATAAGGATATTATACTTGCTAAATATAAAATATAAAATAATTAATTATACTATTAATAGAAGATAGTAGTTCCGAATTCCAAACCTTTACAATTTAAGATACTCGAATTTATACACAACTCCCCTATAGTAGGACATCCTGGCTATATAAAGACTTATAAAATCGTTTAACAAGTATACTACTAGCCTATAATGCACAACTATATATAAAAATACATTTAAGTATGTAGAATGTGTATATATGGAAAGAACTCTTATATAAAGAAGTAAGGAGTACTTTAACCACTACTAATTCTAGTGCAAAGATGGCGCAATATCTTAATTAACTTTATAGTTAACTTACCTAACAGTAATAGGTTTATAAATATTATAGTAGTTATTAACCACCTTATAAAAATGCGATATATAATTCCTATAGACTTAATTAATGCAATATTAGTAGCTAAATGTTTTATTAAGTACGTCTTTAAGCTATACGGACTTCCTAACTTAATAATATCCAACTATAAAAGCTAGTTTGTTTTAGACTTCTAGCAAGCTCTATATAAACAATTAAGTATTTAAATATAACTCTTAACCGCATTCCATCTAGAGATAGACAGTTAAACTAAAATTATAAACGCAATTATAGAATAATACTTATAAATATACTACTCCTACCTATAAGATAACTGGGGAAAATGGCTACCTTTAGCTAAGTTTACTGTAAATAACACAATAAATATATTAATAGGCGTAACGCTATTCTATGCAACTTACGGACAAGACCCTTAACTTAGATTTAAACTATAACCTAAAATTAATATAATAGGACCCACAATTAAACGGATCCAGTTAATTAATATATATAACTTCGCTAATTAAATAAAGTAGTTAACGGAACTATTATAAAGTAAATTAATATACGCTTAAATGTTATAGGAATGGCATGCGAATAAAGAACGAGCTCCTATATAGGACTTTAAGGAAGGTAATATAGCTTACCTAAGTATATAAAACCTAAAGACTTAACGGCCTTTAAAGAAACTTAATTGGAAGTTTATGGGCCTATACCAAATTAAAAAGAAACTAAGCCTGTATGCCTATAAGCTTAAACTACTAACTAAAATAAAAATATACCTAATATTTTATGTAAGCTTACTATAACCTTTAAGAGACAATCCTATAACTTATAAAGTACCACCGCTACCTTCTATAATTGTTAACAACAGTAATAGTTCTTACTTTATTAACTTAATTAATAATATGCGATAAAAAACACGATCTAAATAATTTAAACTTCTTATTAAGTGGGAAGGATATAAAATATAAACCTAGGAAATCTATAACCAGATTAAGGCTAATACGCCTTCCTTAGTAAAAGAATTCTATAAGAACCATCTTTTACGGCCTACTTTAGCTAGATGGACACAATATAAAGGTAAACAATTGCCACCTAACACAAATATATAAAACACAATAGCAGGAAACTTAAAATTAAAAAGAACTTAAAATAACGTAGGTGATAGGGTTATATCCCTACGGCCCACTCTTATCCGCATTATATATTAAAAAAGTATGCATTTTACAATAAAATATACATTTTGCGTATATGAATTAAGCTGGTTGTATAAATACCTAAAATAATATGCATTTTACATACAAATACTTAAAATGCATACATTTTAAACGGGCGATGCCCCGCGCCGTAAGCGAGCCATACGATTTATATAGCGCCTACTAAGAAAAACAATGCATTTTGCAAGGAATTAACCATTCTTAAAATAATACTAAGGCATCGCGAACCAGCTAACAAATTCAACCTCACCTCCACTATCACCACCCTACCGCCGCCCACCCTACCCTACGTGCTCTTATCTAACGCAAATAACCAATTAAGCTCCTCTCTAGCCTGCGAGGCTGCTAATTTTTGGCCCTTTCTGACCATTGTTTTCGTCTTCTTAGTGGCCTTCTGTTGTATTTGTGCTGCGCGTACTTAATGGTTCTCTACCACCTTTCGCGACTCTGCTACCTTCTGCTTCCACGTTATCTTTAGAGTACCTACTACTCTAGTAGTATAAGGATTAGCAGCCTTCTGAGCGACTAGCGGTGACCAACAAGCCGCGCACCTTCCCGTTAGCTCCCATTCGTCCTCCTCATTAGGTATACTATAAGGCTTAAAGTTAACCGTTGGCTTTATTGCCTTATAGGTGCTACAATAGAGCTCTCCTACGTACGTGGGCCTAGAACTTTTGCGTCCTAATCTAGTATTAGCCTAATAACGGCGTGGCTCCTCTTAAAGACCTCTAATAGTAAAGCCTTCCTTATCCAACTTAATTATAGTGGCGGCTTCTAATTTATTGGATTAGTTACTATGGTAGATACATACTATAAGTAGATATACTATCTATACGTGTAGCAATATAAGCAGACTCCTTAGCTTTTTTATACCTTTGGGTATTCTTCCAATTAATATACAGGCTTAAGAATACCTTAGCCGCCTAGCTGCGTTCGAATTTGGTTATCTATGGATATTTCTTTACCAGAGCGTTAACTATAGAAACCTTCTTTCGCTCCTCTTCTTTCGCCTAGGTATATATTAGGTATCCTTTATTATCTATAAAGGCAAGCGCGCTAACAACGGTTCGAACTTTAGCCTAAATAATAAGAATATTGCTATCTATATTATGCATAGCTTAGTCTCTAAGCTTCTATATATTCACAAGTTGCTTAATCTTATTTAGACTTAACTACCGTCCTTTTTTACCATCCTTAGCGCTATGCTGTCCTCGCTCTAAAAGGGAAATAAAGCCAGGCCTTAAAGCTTTAAAAGATTTAGGAGGCATTAGTAACAAATAGAAGGGCTTAAAAGATCTAGAGGACAAAAATAGTAAATAGAATTTATATATAGAAGATAGTCTTTTATCTATAATCTATAGATTTGTAATAGTTAAACTTACTAATTAGTAATTGCTGACTTTTGGAGCTCTTGCTGCACCCAGCCCAAAAAGACTAAACCAACTAAAAGAACCCTGAAAAACACCCTAATAATCCCCTAAGATGCATGCATCACAGGGAAGGCACAGGTGGAACGACGGTGGTACACAGTCGTGTGTGACCGCCAGACCCATACCTAACAATAGCCCCCCACAACAACAACAAGGACGGGCGAATACCACACCAGAAAGTGGAAATACCCTAATTAAGAAGGTATCTAACAAAATATAAAGCCTATTAGACGCGTCTAGTATCTAAAACTATAGGGGAGTATCTATTAGCTATTACAAACTAATATAGCTAGCAGAATGGCTCTAGTCTAGTAAACCTTAGGCGCCCCTCTAGTAAACCCTTAATTAAATCCTCTAACGGCTAAACAAAATTAAAGATAAATAAAAACCCCCCTATAGGCGAACCGTACCTAGGCCGCCATAGCTATACTTCTATAGCATAGGGAACCTACCCCCCTAAAGACAATAACCGGGTATATAATCACAATACGACCAAATATAGAAAAGGTAGAGGAACTTAGGGGATAATCAAAAATAGAAGTTCTTATGGAGATTTATAAGGAGGTCTATAACGCCGTTACAGTCTAACACCTTAGGAGTGGAGATATTAGAGTCACCCTAAAGGACCAATAGGCAAAGGAATAGGCCATAAGGGCAGGGGACAGGCTAGGAGAGTGTATTGGCATAAAAGTGCTTTATAAAGATTACCTAGTTAAAGTCCTGTCGGTTCCCATAAGCCTTAGGGTAGAAAGGGGACACCAGGCGGACAATATAGCAACTATATAGGAGATAGTAAAACAAACGGAACGTCTTATACTAGGACTTATAATTACCTAAATCCAATAGCTTTAATAGGAAAATACAAACCAAGTATATAATAAGAACAATAAGAGGATATAAGGGGCGCCAGAGACTTACTAGGAAAATAATAGACAAATGTATAGCTCCCTTATTATCAGCGTATATATACTAGAAATGCAAAAACTTCTTATCTAAAAAGGAATAATTATAAATGGCCTTATATATAACACAAGGCTCTATAACCACAGACTACGCCTAGAACGATATTATTACTGTATATAATAGGGACACACCTAATCCACATACGCAGCACAGGTGTGCTGCGGCTACTATGCAGGCCCCTATAATACAAGATAATATACAAATTAAGACTAAATAAAATGCGCAAACTGTTACCAAAGCACATATAAGGCGTGGGAGAGAGAAGACTACATTAAATATAGGAGACAGAAGGAAAGGGCTTAATAGCTACGGGAACAACTGCACGCTAGGTTATATAAATAGAAACAACAGGCGATAAGCTAGGGGGATACAGGTATTTTTCTAGCGTTTCCTACCTTTAATACTAGGGGGCTAAGCCAGCTATCCCAAGCCTTAACGGGCTAAAAGTGACGCTGCGCGACATTACTAGACCAAATAGGGATATAAGGGATATATAGGACACAAGGGAGAGGACGCCTAGTAGAAAGACCCCTATAGACGGCTATGGTAAGTTTAAGGCCGGGACAATTAAGAATTAGATTTAACGCGGTAAACATAATATACGTAGCTGGCTTATAAGGGGCATATAGCCAACTGGCGAGAACGGGGGAAGAACTAGAGGCAATAACAGACTTAGATTTAGAAAGGCTAGTAGGAACACAAGATATAGAAATGGAAAGCTCTATATAAAATAAGTAGTAGCCAGGGAGCAAATATAGGAGATAGAAGTTCTGAATATTTTAGAGAAAGTGAAAACGGAAGAAGCGAGGAGCAAAGGAGAGGCAAAGGGCCCCCGCCGGGGGTCCGCCACTTAACTATTATATAGTACAACTACGGCAATACGAACCACTGTCTAGCAAGGCCCCTACTAGACAGTCTAGACCTAGAGAAACACCATATTCTTGCTATATAAGAGCCGTATTATAATACCTATATACAATCAACATACTGCCCCTAAGGATTTTAGCTCCTATATAAACCAAAAGCAGCCACACGCGTATGCTTTATAATTAGCAAAAATATCAGCCTTGCCTTATAGTTATAGCAGGCAGTTAACCCAGATATTACAGTTATAACCATCTAAATATACAGGGGACTAGTACAAATTATTAATATCTATAACCTTAGGGTTAAAGGGGTAGCATAAACAGAGAACATTATATCTGTAATAAGCTTGCTAGAAACTAAACATACAGAGTCTATTCTACTAGGAGATATAAACCTCTACCACCTATAGTAGGGGGGCATCCATATTGCTGCTAATTAATAGGTAGAGTGCCTACTAAGAGCTATAAACAACGGGGGCCTTAAGCTAGCTACCCCCCCAGGTGCAATTATATGGCAACGGGGCACCGCCAAAAGTATAATTAACCTTACGATTATGGACGAAAACCTATACCAGAGACTTAAAAGGTGCTCCCCTAAAGAAGAATAGGCACTTACCTTAGACTATATCCCTATCCAGATATAACTAGATCTAGACATCAAGGCGCAACCAAATAGTAAAAGATACGCAATAAGGAAGCTTAACATAGATAGCTTCCTTAATATAATTAAACAACAACTCTAAGACCTAGAAGAAATCTACCTAATACTAAACAAGCGAGGCTCATTGGCTACCCCTAAGGAAATTAATTAAAGACTAGAAAGGATTTAGGCAGTAATTAAAAGCGGGCTAAAAGAGTACTGCCTGGTTTCAAAACCAGGCCCCTACACGCAACACGCATGGTCCGCACAGTGCGCGGCCCTTATAGCCGGCCAATAACAAGCAAGGAGGAAATACACAAGCAGCCACAATTCTAAGGATAAGAGATAATATAAAAACACAAGAAACCAGCTAAAGAATACCCTAAGAAAAGAAGCAAGGAATAACTAGAGACGGTTTATAAACAAATATACTACTAACCTAAGTCTCCCCTATAATAAGGGCCTTTAGACCATAGCAAAATAGGTAAAGAAAAAGGCAAGACCCCTAGTAGAAGATCCACACCTACCACCCCTATAAAGAGTAGGCAAACTACAGGCTATAAGCAACAATAACAAGAAGGCAAAGATCCTTATAAAAAGATTTTTCCTTTAACTGGCTCTAGCAGACCTTAGCGATATTACTAGTAAAACACCAGTAACTTGCCTAAGGGTTAACAGCGACATAATAACTAAAGAAATAGCTAGAACCATTAGCCGCCTTTTAAACAACATAGCACTAGGACTAGATAGGATCCTAAACAAAGCCCTAAAGACCTATAGACCACTTATAGCACCTTGGCTTGTAGACGTAGCCAGAGCATACTTTACAATAGGCTACTACCCACGACTTAAAAGATCCATAACAACGGTTATCTTATAAAAAGAAGGTAAAGTAGACTACTCAATCCCAGGAAGCTACCGCCCTATTGCCTTAAAAAACACCCTAAGCAAGATCTTAGAAAAGGTTATAGCGGACTATATAGTAAACATAGCAGAGGAACACGCCCTACTACTACAAAGCCAAATAGGGGTAAGAAAGAATCGCTTAACGCTATTAGCACTTACACTACTCGCTACTACCATTAAAACTGCATGGGCTATGCGAAAGGACTTTATAGTATTAATACTTAGCCTAGATATTAGCGGCGCCTACAATAATATACCCTATAAGCGTCTCCTATATATTATTAGGGCAAAGGGCTTCCCAGAATGGATTATTTAATTTATTTAAAGATTTATAGGCCAGAAAGAAACATTACTAGTCTTTAGCGGATACCAGAGCCCCCCTATCGCAGTTATAATAGGAATACTATAAGGATTACCTCTATTGCCTATACTCTTCCTCTTCTTTATAAATAACCTACTTAACACCTTTAAGGAAGGGGCGACCTAGGGGATAAGCTTTATTAATAACATAAACCTAATTATATATAGGCCAACAGCCGCAGAGAACTATAGGACACTAGAGAAAGCCTATAACACCTATATAGAATAGGCAAGACGATATAGAGTCTAATTCTTACCAGAGAAATACCAGCTAATCTATTTTATAAGAAAACGTAACCAATCTACAGATCTTTAGCATATAATCCATATCTAAGGCTTTAGGGGTCAACTGGTTTAAGGCCTAAGGGTATTAGGAGTATGAGTAAACAGTAAGCTCCGATAGAGCGTATATACGGCGTAAGCGGCCTATAAGGGCCAAGTATAGTATATCGCTATATCCAGGATCGTCAATTCTATATAGGGTCCATGCTTCCAGAGGTCACGCCTACTATATATAGCAGTTATCCAGCTAACCATAACGTATAGATCTAGCATTTAGGCCACTAGAGAAACCAAGAGAGGCCCCCCTAAATCACTCCTTAAACTACTTTAAAAGGTCTAAACAGCCTACCTTAGGAGTATAACAGGCGGGTATAAGCGAACGGCCACAGCACTGCTCGAGAAGGAAGCTAATATTCCCCCCCTATAACTATATATTGAAGCTAATGCAATGCAAAGGGTGTAAAAGGAACGTAACTCTAATATTATAAAGTATATTAAGACACGCCTAAACAAACTATAGAGGGATCCTAGGGTGCCCTATAGGAGAAGAAACCAATAACCCTAAAGTAGGGAAGATATATTAGGAAAACAGGTAGAAAAAATAAAAGAAGAATAGTGCGGCACTAGGGCCCAGGCCTATATAGAGAAGGAAGGGAGACGCGTAAGAGGCTAGCAAAGACAATAGTAAGGGAGAGAAAGGAGCCAAAGTAGAGCATAAAAGAGTACTAGAAAACCATCTACCGCAATATAATACTGGTTGGACCAACGCTAGAGAGACAAATAGGAGTTAAAGGTATAGAGGCAGACTTAGGCAAGGGGAACCTAAGCCATAGCATAGGTAACGCTATAGGGGGTAAATACTTAAGGGCTCCAAAAGGGCCTAACAAAGGCAGAAAATACAATGGCAACACTCTTAAGGACAGGAATAATAGGACTAAAAGATTGGCTTCACTAGGTAGGTGTCCCAGTAAGTAGCCTAAGGTGCAAATATAGCTGGCCAAGACAGACACCAAAACACATAATACTGTTATGCCCCTTACGTACTGGCCAAGAAGCAATACTCTTAGCAGCTAGTATAGAAAACTATAATACACTGCTCTTAACACAGAAAGGCCTTAAGGCGGCTACCCAGTAGCTTATTAGCTAAAATATACTAAACCAGTTCCAGGTTGCAAAGGAAATAGCAATAAAAGGCAAAGGGGCAAGTAATAGGCACCCCCTAATAACTCTACAGGAGTAGAGTACAGTGTGTAATACTAGCGCGTCTATAGGTTTGTTATAGCAGCAGTAGTTCCTAAGGAGGTTAAAAAGTAAGGTAGTAGAGCACCACTGGTAACTCATAGGCGACTTATAAGCGAGCCCTAAAAGGTAGGGAGACAAATCACGGGGTTTTCTTAAATAGAGTTTTCTCCCTATATATATATAAGGAGTAGTCCGCGTGGGCCCAACAGGGATCTAAATCAGACGTTAAGCAATAAATAATAATAATTAGTAATTGCTTTCTAGTGGAACCTATAGAGGCCTTTTTTTACTACCTACTAATAAACACCTACCTCTATCTTATCCTTACTTGCATACTACACATTCGGTTACTATGCCGAGAATTATAACCTACTACTGCACGAACTGCATTGCAGTTTGGCTAGGTAGAAGGTATAACGGAACCTTATAGTAAGAACTATGGTAGGTCCTATTATTGGGCTAGGTATATAGATATAAACAGGTTAACAACATAACAATAACTGGTAGAGTAGTTGCCTAACAGATTAACTCTAATTATATTCTAAGATTTACTATAAAGAGAGAACTATCTGGGTAGGGACTGTGGTCCTTTAAATATATAACTATACGCCTAAGAAACCCCTTCGCTCTATAAGGTATGTATGCTCTATCTACTCTATTATAGATTATACAGATTATATAGATTACACAGATTATATTATATAACCTTAGCTACTATTCCTTGTTATATAGTTCCACTAGATCTATCCTAGACTATACCTATATTAACTAACTAGCTTCCGCCGACTCCTCTCTAAGTAGTTATAACATTATATTTAAGCTGTTTATAATACTATCTCCCTCCTCTTTATCTTTGTTTTTAAAGATTCCTAATATCTCTAAGTTGTCTACTAAAGGTATAATGTCCGTTTAATTAATCTAGTTAATATCCTTACTTATTATACCTAAAGTATCCTCTTCTTCTTCTACAGCTTATCGGTCTTGTACTATTACTATAATATTGTCTCTAGGTAAGATAATGCCGTTTCTATATTCTTATTATGTAAAAGAGGGGTTAGTTTATATTACGCTAGTAAGTCCTTTATCTTAACAACCTTCCTCTGACTTAGAGTGCACTAAAGTAAACATTTAATTGTCCTATAACGTTTACTCTATCTCTAACGCTAAATATACGCGTCCTATAACTCTTAACAGTCTTTAGGTTCCCTAAGTAACTTATTATAGGGTCTTATATTTAACTTACTGCTAAAAAACTTAATAGTAAGCTAGCCTCTACGCTGCTTAAGGTTTAATGTATCTTAGAAAAGTCCGTATATGTCCTTAAAGCTTAGTGTCTGGCTTACACCTATCTTTAACACCTTAAATATGTTTATAAGAAGGTTTATTCTAAGGAGTAAAAACTTATTTAATAGGGTCTATCTAAGCTAGGTAATAAAAGAATAGACCTTCCTCCTATAAGGGAAATAACTCTAAGTAGCTTAGCAGTTGCTCCTCTTAGGTCCCCCTTAGGTAACTTATTCTTTAGCAATCCTTCTTTATTAATACTACTTAACCTACTTTCTTCTAATACTTCTATACCTTTCCTATAGCGTTCTCTAGGTTGCTTAGTAGCTCTTAGGTAGTCTCGCTATAGCCTATTTACTTTACTTTACACCATATTTTGTTATCTACGTCCTTATAACTAATAATATTTAAAACTTGCTATTTGTCTTCTTCCTGCCCTCTATATATATCTACCTTATAGACTAGTGGTTCTATACCTCTATATACTAGCTCTAGCATTGCGATATACTATATAGGGTAGATTTTTACTTTAGCTAGTAGGTTTAACTTAAACATAACCTATAAAATCCTTTATATAATTTTAAAAGGTCCTAGTCTAACATAGTCTAACTTCTTGCTTAGTCGTCAACTCTTAAAAATTTTGTGTAGTAGCTATACTTTATCTCCCTTCTTAAGATCTAGTCCCTTAGATCTCTTAGCATTATAGTACCTTTTTACTTATTCTTATACTAGTTTAGCTGTTTCTTTAAGGTCTGCGTAAAGATTTATTAAAGTCTCTATTCTTTCTTTAGCTGTGCTACTCGTTTTCTTTACTTAACATAACGATAATAATAATCTTAGCTTATATCCATAATTCGCCTTAAATAGTAATATTCCTATTCCTTCTTATAGTGTTGTATTGTACGCAAACTATATAACTAGTAATAATAATACCCAATTATTTTATGTATAATTAATATAGTGCCTTAGATACTGTTCTAGTGTCTAGTTTAACCTTTCTGTTTATCTATCCGTCTGCGGATAATACGCCGTTAAGGTTACTACGCGAACTTTTTATTCCGCTAAAAATACCTCCTAGAATACTACTATAAATCTTATGAATACTTCCTTAATATAGATTCTACTAATATTTTCTACTAATATTTCCTCTATATATGCTATAAAGTATACCCACTTTATAAGCTTGTCTACTATTACTAAGATTATATTATAATTTTATCCTATAATAGGATCTTTTAACTTTGGTAACTTAATAATAAAGTCCTATAATATAACTTCCCATGGTCTTTCTAGTATTTTAATAGGTTATAGCCCTCTATACGGCTTATGCCTTATTAGTTTATTTCTCTAGCAATCTAAATATTCTTTTATAACTTATTTTGCTAGTCCCTAGATTTCTTAAACAATATATTCCTTTTAAAGTCTTAACACTAAGCCTATAGCTCCGTTGTGTCCTTAAGTTAGTCCCTTATAGAATAACTTAATAAACTCTTTTATAATAGACCTTAAAATATAGGTTGCTTCTTTATTTTTATACTGTTCTATATCTAAATCCTCTGCCTATGCTTTTTAGATCTTCTACGTCCAATTACTCTTTAGTAATTTATAGATCTGCCCTTCTTTAGTTGCTATAATCTTTAGATAATTATACCTAATTAATCCGTTTTAATCCCTTTGTAATAAAGCTCCTAATAGCTTTTTATTACTCTGTAGTTTAGCCTTCCTACTTAGAGCATCTACTTATGTATTGTTTGTACCCTTAGTGTACTAAATTTTAAAATGGTATTCTATAAGCATTTCCGCCTATCTAACCTATCTTTAGTTAAGTTCCTTTGTTATTAGGAATCCTATAAGGTTCTTATAGTCTATTTTAACTATAAATAGTTTCTCTATACCTTATAAGAATGCTCTTTATTTCCTTAATACTGTAACTATACCTAACAACTCCTTGTTATAGATATTATAGTTTAGTTCTAGTGTGGTAGTGTAGATTAGACGTCGCCTACTGTCTTGGCATTTTCCTGTATTTATAGAGCCTTCGGCTTCCCTCCTTCTTTATAATTATGACCCTACTAGTTTATGGAATACATTCTTTTCTTTCTTTATTACCGACAGAGAGATAGATAGATAGACTGACTGACTGATTAACTAATAGATAGATAGTACCGTGACTTTCCTATCTGAGAGACATCGTACCCTTCCACACTAGTAGTATTATCTTCTAACTATAATATGTTACTAGATGCTATGCGTCCTAGTACTTCTATAGCAAATATACTCCTAGTGCGAAGTCTAATACGTTTGTTTTAATAACCGTTTCTAACTTTAGTTAGTAGATTTTAAGGATTAGTTCTTAGGTAAACAACTCTTTAAGTTTTTAGAATAGCTTCTTTTACTTACTACCCTAAGTCTACAGTTCCTCCTTTTTTATTAACCTTATAAATGGCTTAATACCTTTTAACCACTATGCTATAAACCTCTTATAGTAATTGCAAAACCCTAGGAATGATTTTAACTGCATAACGTTCTCTAGTTCTTGCTAATTTACTATAGCTTTAACTTTCTTTAGGTCCATACTAATTTTTCCTAGTTCTATAATAAATCCTATAAAATTGGTCTTCTTTATAAAGAACTTGCATTTTTTAATTGCTACTAGTATCTATTCTTCTTATAGTCTTTTTAAGACCCACTTAATATGTTCCTTATATTCTTTCTCGCTCTCTAAGTAGATAATAATGTTATTAAGGTATACTATAACAAACTTATCAAGGTGTTCTCCTAATATACTATTAATTTATTTCTGGAATATTACTAGTATATTTATAAGCCTAAACTGCATAACCAATAGTTTATATAGTTCTTTCTTTAACTTACAAGCTGCCTTTTATTTATTACCTTCCTTAATCCTAATCTAATGGTACGCCTATCTTAGATCTATCTTTATAAAGATTTTTACGTTGCCTATTCTGTCTTGGATTTTGCTAATTAAGGGTAAAGGATACCTATCCTTTCTAGTAATACTGTTTAACTATTTATAGTCTATATATATTCTGAGTTTTCTGTTTTTCTTTAGGATAAATAACACTGGATATTTTATTAATAACTATAATAGTCTAATATATCCCTTTTATAAGTTCTCCTAGATAAACTCCTTAAGCGCCACTAACTCTGTTTTAGTAAGCTTATAAATTAGGAAGAACTTTAGACTTATTCCCTCTTTTAATTCTATCTTATAGTCCTATGCTGTATACTCTAACAGCTTTTTACTTTCTAGTGACTATAACTTTTTACCATATTTGCGGTATCTCTTTAGTATATAACTTAAGCTTTGCTTAGTCTCTTTATATATTACTCCAACTTAGTACTATACCAACTTGGTTTACTATTATACTTTACGTTATTAAGTATCTTTAATATTGACCTAACCTATAACCCAATTAACTTTTAAATTATATTTCTATAATTAAGGTATTCCTAGTATCGCCTTATCCTTTCCTAACAATAGGATATTAAAAGACATCTTAACTGGTCTCCCTTTAATAGTTAACTAAATAGGTCCTATTTTAAGATTAATAGTGCTTTCTTTA
>Ga0307507_10006109_pt1 | contig 18893 bp, 20 predicted proteins | sample 7_EM_MG_FD_207223 | JGI IMG/M metagenome (GOLD analysis project Ga0307507, IMG submission 207223) | Populus trichocarpa ectomycorrhiza microbial communities from riparian zone in the Pacific Northwest, United States - 7_EM | ecosystem: Host-associated > Plants > Roots > Unclassified | place... | reverse complement strand
ATGTGAGGGTGGTCGTGGGAAGTAGTCATGTAAATGGTGCCACTCTAGCACAAACATGACCACATGGTCCGTGCATTGCCACAGGATATATAAACACCCACCAAACACATCTTTCCATGACCGACTTCTCTCACTTCTTTATAGTTAGTACCTAGATTAGTCAATCTTATGTAGTGTTAAGTGTATATATCTTACACATTATATACTGTTTTCAGTCATTTTGTATTTTTTTCGAAGTGAGGCAACTTATTTAGTTAGCTTTTTCACTTTCTCACTTTTGACTTTTTGTGAAACCCGGAAAAAGCTGAAAAACCTTGAAAAGTGAAAAAGTAAAATGCTAACTTACTGATGTCTGTGCTAGTGAAAGCGGGGCTTTCTACTTATTGATCATTATACAAACCTAACTTGAACAACACCTTGGACTTGGAGACCACGATCAATCCGACCAGCGACGGAGAAGAAATAGGAGGACTTGGACAATCATTCAGTGAATCCCGGGGACGACGCACGAGGATCTAATTGAAACATCTTCATTTCTGCACATACGAGGGCTGGGCTTTCTACTTATCTATCGTTAAAAAGTTTACTCAAGCTTGGATGACCTGCAATGCATCTAACTCAAATCCCATTAGGAACAGAAAGAGGAGGTGGGAGGACTCTGCCGAGCTGTTTAATTTGGAGCCTTGGCTGGCCGAGATAGGTTTCAGGGAGAAATTGGATGGAACTGCGACATCAATGTGTCTGCAAAAATGTCGGCCCACCAGTCACCAGTGTTTCGGTAAAGACTTAGTTTTTAGGAAACACGCTCCGACGCTCCCCGGAATCAGAGGAGTCAGCAATGTCTTCTCTCAGAAAAATTGCGGCAGAAATTATTGTGCTCCAGGGCGCGATCCAGGTGGCAAGAAAGTATGTAAGTACGGCTGAGCTGATGACTTACATATCAAGTACACTTGTTGCTCCCACATTTTCCCTCGTCATACATGACATTCAAGTAGAGATATTGGATTTTCAATTGAAATTGACCTCTCGATATCTATGCGATTATCAACTCTTATGAACACACCTTCAACCGGAACGGCACATGAGTCCGATAAGAAGGTTTTTTTTTTCTGCAACCTGAAAAAAGAAAGAGACTCATTCGATTCATGGAGTGGGTTGACCGGTGGGCTAGGTCACGAAAATCGCGTCAACAGAGGAAGCGATCTTAATGAGGTCCAATGCGACTGTGAACAACGTAGATGCCATGCCCAAGAGGTAGCGGGTTTGTTTTGGTGACTTTTCCAGATGGGACATGGCTTGAGCTTCCCGTGGCCTATTACTAGATCTAAGAAAGCCCCATTTTGGCTGCAAAGCGAGTATAATGAAGTACTTACATCTCGAGATATGATGCACAATGCATCCATGAAAAAGAATGGTGAAAGCGGTAAGAAAAGTGGCCTCGACATCTCAGCAGATACCCCCTTCTTACACAATCTCCCATGGCTAGCACACGTCAGCGTTCATTGGCCATTGCCTATAAAAAGGAAAGTGATCAACTTCCTCGCGGAAAGAGAAATGTGAGCGAAACACAGATAGCAGGCCACGAAAACAGAAACGTAAACGTCAATATAACTGCGAGAGGTGAAAACATGACAAGCAAAGACATGAGAGCACGGAAGGCAAAAGAGAAACCAAAGGACGAGAAACTAAAAGTGGAGACCAAAACACAGGAAGCAAAACGCAAGGAGAAACGCAAGGAGCAAAGCCACGAAAGCAGAAACAGAAACAGAAACACGAAGAGGAAAGAAAGACACAAAGAGAAAAGCTACGACAAGCCATAATGAAACTGAACACAGAAAAAGATGAAGGTGAAGAGAAAATGAAAAGCCAGATGAAAAAAAGAAGCCGAAACCAAAAAGAGAGAAAATAAGGAGAGGATAGCAGGAGACAAGGAGAAGGGGAGGGGATAGGCAGGAGGTAGATAGGAGAGTAGAGGGAGGGGGGGAGGGGAGAGGGGGGCGGGCAAGATGTTCCAAGAAGGGAAGACCCAACCCACAAGATGAAGACAGTATTCAAAGAAACAGAGAACCATCGTTGATGTCGACATGTTGGTGTGTTGACAATGTTGATGCTGAAGTTGAGTTCAACAGGCAATGGTCTTCCAAGGTCAATGCCCAGCCAGCTCACTCTGCCCACTCTGCAGCCCACCCATTCTCACTGCCCACAACACTCTCATTATCATCATCGAACACCCTCATCTTCCCAAGCATGCTTTTCTCTGCCGTGCCCCCATTCCCACCACGTTCACCCGCACTAACCACTACCTTCCCCCTCTCCCTCCCCTACTCCTACCCCTACCCCCTCGCTTCCCACGTGGAACGGCGGAGAACCCGTCTTCGTCGGCTACACTTCCGCTGCCATTGCTGCTTCCATTGTTGGAGGTAGTTTCACCCAATGCATTGGTGGAGGTATTGCTGCCTGCGGCCGCCTTTGCCCTTGCCTATAAAAAGAGAAAGGGTCAGCTTCCACGCGAAAAGAGAGATGTGCCAAACGAAACACAAGAAGTGAAAGGCAGATGGCAAAGCTGCGAAAACAGAAAGGGAAACAGAAACAGAACCATGACAAGCAAAGACGTGAGAACACGGAAAACAAAAGATGAACCAAAACGCAGAGACCAAAACGCGAGAAGTAAAGCATGAGAAGCAAACTTTGATGGGGAGAGGTCTACAGAGGGGCTTGTTGGTCTTGTCTTCAGGTGGGACGGGGCACCAGTGTGTGGTTGGGTAGGGTTTGTGGATTACGCTGGGGGTTGGTAGAAGTGTATGTGAGTGGGAAGAAAGAAGGAGAAAGGAGGGAAAGGAACACACCCATTATTTGGACTCCAGTCTTTAAACCAGTGGCTTTCTATGTGTATGCGCTTCCATCCTTTCCATATCACGTCTGTAAGTCTCGTCGTAGCAAAAAAACACAACAGCGGGAAGAGGGAAACATACCGTCTTTCTGTGCAGCTTGCCCTGTACATCAGGAAAATCACAAATGTGTGGCAGCTCGTGACGGCGTGGCCAACTGTGGCCGGAATGATGGATGTGGCGCCACCCTGCCATAATTTTGATTTCCAGACAAATTGAGCCACACCAGCCACAAGTGTCACAATAATCAGTCACGCCATTTTCTAACTTCTAACACTGGTTGACAATTACAGTGCTTTGCATGTGAGACTGCACTTCAAATCTCATGAAAAGTTGTTTGTAGTTGTAATGCATGACTGTTCCTTTCTTGGTGTCACAGCCTTCAAATGTTGAATCGATGTTGATTCTGACTTCAACCATTGAACATTGAATGCCTGAACCTGAAGGTGATCGATGCGGCCATAGCACCTCCAGCTTTCCATGCTGATCCACCCCCAAGCCCAATGCTGACTTGCCCTCTCCTCTCTCTCTACCCCCCACATGAAACAAGAACCCATAAAGGACTCAAATGCTGTATGTTGCACAGTCTCTTTCCACCTGCACCAACTAGAAAACTACCCAGAGATTTCAATTGCTCAAGGAGAATGTATGTCTTGAAGATGTTTCTTTTGGATGTTGATCCAAGATCCGAACCAGACCCTGCAGCATGATACCAGTCACACATTACAACTACAAACAACTTTTCGTGAGATTTGAAGTGCAGTCTCACATGCAAAGCACTGTATTACATAATAGATTATTTAAGTGAGAACATCACATGTCTGCCATCAACAACTTGAACAATCAACTGTTTTCCTTCTCAACCACAACCACCACCAACCTGCGCTGCGTCACCACCACCACCACCAACATCCACCACCTCCCGCAACCATCGTTCGACCACCCCACCACCACTGCACTTCCCAATGACGATGACAGTGTGGAAATGCCACGTCACCAGCACATGCCATTTTGATGGCATATGTTGAAGACAACCTGTCACGTAAATGGGCATGCCACATCATCCAGATGGTGACGATGCTTGTCGTCGTCTCTGTTTACATCAATTCAGGTGAGCTGCATGACTCCCCTCTGCCTTTCCTTTTTTCACATGGGAAACAGAGGCCACATCACTGTCAGCAATGTGGCAACTGAATGATAACGACTTTCCACATACAACATCAAAGAACGATGGACAACGTCGAGGTGAGCAACATGAATACCTTTCCCCTCTCCTTTTTTCACATGAGAAGCAGAGGCCACGTCGCTGTCAGCGACATGGTAAACAACGGTGGATGAACAACAACAATGATAAATGGCAGGCAATGTTAGGGTGAGCAACATGACTCCCCTCCCTCCCTTTTCCTTTTTTTTACATAAGAAGCTGGGGCCACGTCGCTGTTGGCGACGTGGTAAACAACAACAGATGAACAACAACAACGATGAATGGCAGGCAACATTAAAGTGAGCAACATGACTCCCCTCCCTCCCCTTTCCTTTTTTTTACAGGTGTCACATTGCTGATGGCGACATGATAGACAACAATGGACAAATGACACACCAACTACGAATGGGTGAGCAACATCACTCCGCTCCCTCCCCTTTCCTTTTTCATACAAGAATCAGGGCTATGTCGCCGACAGCAACTTTGTAGACAACAGCAGACATGACGACAATCATGAGCGACAGACAATGTTGAGGTGAGCAATATCATTCCCCTCCCTCCTCGCGTTTCCTTTTTTCATACAAAAATCAGAGGCAACGTCGCCGATGGCAATGTATCAACCAACAACGGACAAATGACGATGAAGAGCGGCAACGAACCATGACCGCCAACACCCACAATCCCAAAGACAATGCTGAACCATGACTGTGCGACAGCAAATGATGACCACCAACAATGATGAACAATTCTCACCAAAGCATTCTTTCTTTTTGATTTGTTAGGTTGTTAAATTGGTAGATTACAATAGTACTACATGTTTCTGTACAGTACTGTCATACCAAACAGAGATTTTGACACAAATATAGTGTGGTCCAATAACTCAGAAATTGGGATTGTGGCCCTATAATGAAATTGTGATAAATTATGGTAAATTTGTGGCACCATTTGTGGTGCCACAAATGATTGTGGTAGGTGAATCGCCACCGCAAGTTTAATGTCCCCACCTTTGTTTGTGGGAGTATGGCTGAGTGTGGTTTGTGTGAGAAGCGTGATGTCACACCTGCCACATGTGATGTGATTTTCCTGATGTATCATACAAACAATAGAAGATTTGGGAAACCCGCTCCTTCTCATCCACCCTTGGGTTCTTCAAGAACTCAATCCAGCGATGTTCTCCGAGAAGGCATTCATGCTTTGGGTATGCTTTGTCAATCTCTAGCAGCACCATCCCATGTGCCTATCATGAATTATCAGTACCTCTCTTCCACTGTGGAAGTGCAGAGTGATCTACTCACGGCACTTCCCTATTTTCTTGTTCTCCACGCATGCTAGTTTTTATGGTTTCTTTTTTTTTTTTTTTTTAGTGTATTTCTACTTTTCTAGGATGTGAAGAAGAGGTTCAAATGTTTGAAATCAATACTTTTAATAGTGCACTCGAACACATTGAAGATTTCGAAGAATGACATCATTGTCAGCATCTTACTGCAAATGCCCTCACCATATGACATCATCATTGGCTACTTTTCATTCAGCAATCTACAAAGGATTGGCTTCGAACCTTCTTCATATGCTCAGAATTGAATTTTCTCTTTTTTTATTTACAATTCATTACTTATGACAAATTCCTTTAGAGACCAATGCCTGACTTTAGAACTGGACGGTAGGGTTGAAGCATTGATGGTTGAGAAGCCCGCACTGAGGGGGCAGTTGCATTAGCAAATAGGCCTCTCTCAACGTCGATTAGCTCCCTGAGGAATTCCCAGTTCGACAGTTTGGTGGAGGGACTTGACAGGACACGTCAAAAAGTTATTTTTATTTTTATACATTGTCTTCTTATTTCTTTAGAACTTTTCTAGACAGGCAGCACATGAGAACATGTAGATGCCTTGTGATTCTGATTTTGTACTTAAGGTGTACTCCCACCTTGCGAATGGAGTTGATTCTTGCCTCTCATAAAGTTTTCCTCACTAAGAATTGAAGATTTTCAAGTCCCCCCAATTACGACAACTACAACTGACTTCAAGACTTTCTAGTACTTGACTACCTCAACCTCGAACAACACACGTGCTTGTACGCATTCACACAACTGTCCCCCATTAAGTACCCATTTCGTTTTCTGTTTTGTTAACTCTTCCTTTCCTTCCTTCATTTCGAGTTAGACGACCGATTTCTGTTTCCTGAGGTGAACGTCAGTTCTTCCACAGTGGTGACTGAGACAGGGGATTGGTTTTCTGTTCTACCTCCTCACCAACTATCAAAAGCTCATTTGGTATGTTCCATATCTTCATCTTTGTGCTGAAAACTTGGTTTTTAGACACATACAATCAACAAAATCTAAATCTCCTGATTCACACTTTGGTATGGTTACCCTCATCATTTTTGTGCTGATCATTTTGTTGTTAGGTGCATATATCCAACACCTTTCGCTCCTGGTAGATCCTAAAGCATTGGATCGTTCACCCTTCCACATATACACTAAGTTCCTGTTTCAATTATCCTTCTTTTCATTTTATTTTCTCCTTAAATATTCATCATGAGTCCTTCCAATGATCTCCATTCTTTGTCTTCTGTTCAACCAGTTACTTCCTCTTCTGATATTAGTCTCAATGCTACACTAGGCATTCCTATGCCTACTCCAGGAATGCCAGGCACTCCCAAGTTTAAAGGGAAGCACATTTCAGATTTCTTAGACACGCTCGAACAACATGTGGATAGCACTCGAGTTTCACATACACTTCTGCCTGGTTATGTTCTTTGATATTGTCATTCAAAAGTTTGGATGGTTATTGGCTTGTCTTTGTTACTATCTGGAGATGACTGGGTTGCGGTGAGGGTGTATCTGGATGATCTTTATGGATCGAATGACTCCATCCCTCTCAATTCCCCAGATCGGTTGCATCAATGGTGCTCTAAACATGGAGAGTCAGGTAACTTGACTTCTCACAAAGATGTTGACAAGTATTATCAGGATTTTACTGCTTTATCTGCTGACTTGGCTCCAAATAAAATGTTGGCTAATGAAGTTCATCTTTGTTTTTACAGAGGAATTCCGATGTTGTTACATTCTAAAATCAAGAAACATATATCGGCTGCAAACCTCAAGACTTCCTCACCTCTGATGACTACAATGCTCCTCAGCTTGTTAAGGACAGAATTCAATGATGAAGACCTGGATGCAAAGACTACATATGTAGGAGTTGACTTAGATTCTGAGTCAGATTCGAGTTTGAGTGAATCCAATGAAGACATTGACCAAGTCATCTTGACAAAGAAAAAGAAGAAGCCTTTGAAAAAGGTAACTTTTGAGAAAACCGTTCCTGCAGCACCGATAGTAGAACCAGTGGACCTCAATCCAGTAGATCGCCTTACGAAACAGATGGAAGATTTGAGGCTTGCCCATGCTGAGTTTTTACGTTCTGTCAAAATTACTCCAAACCCTAATCTGACTAACCAACAAATCATGAGAGAAGCTAGATGTTTCTTTTGTGACAAGACTACACATCGACTTGGACTAAAGTTCTGTCCAGAAGTTGAGGTATGTATCAAAGAAGGTTTAGTCACTTACACCCCCCTCGGTAGGTTAGTGCGCCCTGATGGGTCAGAACTTCCTCACGCTTTTGGAAGTGATGGTGGGGTCGCGAAGGTCTTATGGGAACAACATGCCACATCAAATCATTTAAAAGGTAAGGCCCAGGAGGTTTCTAGAGACCTACCTCCCCATATGGCCAACTACACTGGTCTGTTATTTGATGGTGAAGAAGTTCTAACCTCCGAAGTCTTCAATTCTTCACCTTCCTCTGTTGTTCCCAAATGGAGAGCATCACCCTCTTTGATGTTAGCTGTGACACACTCTCAAAAAGACAAGGAAACATGTTTTGACCCTATCAAATGCCCTGAAAAGTGGCAAACCGAAGCTAAGTCTGCTCCTAAGCTGAAAGAGAATCAATATAAAACTCCCATCCCTACACTGAGTAACCTTAGGCCTGCGAACACTCCTGTACAATCATCCCCTCAAGCTTTTAATTTGCGACCTCCCGTGGTACAGTCAACACCTCAGGCTTTCAATTTGCGACCTCCCGCAGTCAATACAGAAGACGCTTTTAAAAACCATTGTGTAGCACCATCAGAGGACAAAGACATAGAGATGAAAGAAACAAATACCAAAGCTAAGTCGGCTCCTTCATACCATTTCACATCGGACATTCAAGAAATGTATGATTTAGACAAAATTGTTCAAGAAAAGGTTAACAAGACGTTGGTTCATCTTGAACTCGGTGAGCTTTTAGCAATCTTGGCTTTCCTGCAAAAATTGTTCAGCAACACGATGAAGACACATCAAGAATATGTTTCTAAACCTGTTGTGGTGAACATTGTAGAGGTACTTGAAGAGGCTGATTGGGCAGAGGAAGAAATTTTGTCCTTGGAGCTGATTGGGGGATATGATTCTGACAGTGAAGAATACTACTGTTCTCTTCCAGAAGCTGAGTCCTTCACGAATTCCACCTTTGTTGAGTCGTGCATCGGCCTCAAATTTGATGAATCTACAGAATCCAAAGAAGACATTGATACGCTATGCTTCCACAGTAAAACTTCATCTTACTCTGCAACTAGTGTTTTAAAGTCCAGTCTAGTCCGGTTTTTTCCCCCAAAACGAGGCAACTGGCAACCGCAACCAGTCTAGACCGATTCAGATATTAAGGGACCGCAACCGGACCCTTAAAGACCAGTCCTAATCGGTCCACAATGCAAAAAAAACCGGTCCAGACCGGTTGCAACTGGTCTTTTGCTGTAAAATTTATTGTACCAAATAAAAAAAATGTCACTTCATGTACATTGCATACGAAGATAGAGATTTAAATTCTCTGTAGACTGATTAAAATTTTAAGCAATTCCGTCGAGATTTGGCTGAGATATGGTGAAAACGGAAAGGATGTACATTTGAATGGCATACAAAAATGTTTTTGGCCATATCTCAACCAATTCTTGACTATTTTTCATGATTCAGGGACCGAAAATTAAGTAAAATATGCATAAATAAAGTCCTACATGTGGCGGGACGAAAGACCGGTTGCAACCGGTCTAGACCGGTTTTTTTCGGTTTTTAAATATTTACAAAAACATGGCAACTGGCAACTGAACTGATCCGAAATGTGGGCAACTGCAACTGGAAAAAGACCAGACCGTGGTTCGGTCCAGTTCAGTCCTATGTATATTTCCAGTCCTGTAGACTGGACTTGTGAACACTATCTGCAACCACTTTTTGCAATGGTCACTGGTCGTTTTTGAGGAAAGTGCACCAGACTAGAAGCTGTTTTTATGATTGACACAGGATCTGAGCTAAATTTGATTGGTCAAGGATTTTATGACAGGACGAACTTGGCAATAGACCTTGATGGTACATGTTGGTCCCTCAAAGGAATTAATGGGTGACTGGTTCCTCTCAGTGGTTGTGTCCATGATGCTGAGATCAAGATTTCTGGACAACAATTCGACCATCATGCGTTCGTTAGTAGAGAAGGTGCTGGGAAACAAGAAATCATATTGGGTCAACCTTGGCTCCAATGGTACTCTGCATCGATACAGTATACTCGTCAAGGATCAATGAACATGTGTATTTGGCAAGATGGTGATGGCAATAAAACTGATGGATCTAGACAAGGCCCTTCTATTCTCATCCCTCTTTGTACCCCCAGTGCTCCTCGTAACACAGCTATGCTCAACCTTGACCATCATACAAAAATTGAAGATGTGGATGACGCTGATGTGGGAAAATGAGGACAGACATGTACCCCAAGCCTGGACTCAACCAGGACACGTCCGTTCCAACACTTGGGTGTTCACTTCATGCAATGATGGGAACTTACAGCTTTGATTCCCCTTCTTCTGTATCCCACTTAGAACCTCCAGAGACTTATGATTTAATTTTACAGAATGTTGCTCATTGTTCACCTCGAATTTCCAGACTGCTTCTTACACCTTGGGTTCGATGTGCTTTAACATATGAATCAAATCTGCTACAAATGCGAACAAAATATAAGACTGTTGATAAAAAAGTTCGACCTGTCCCAAGCTATATGCTGGATCCAGCTGGGCAAGTGTTTCATCCTGTAATATTACCCCCACTACCCCTGCTTCCTTTAGATCCTCCGTCTCTTCAAGATTTTGTTCCAACATGTTGTCTCTCACTTGACCACTTACAGAAGATTTTAACGAGCATACCCAAAGGATTCTTGAAACCTCAAGAAATCAACCTGTTGGTTTTTGTTTTACAGATGCAGCAACAGGCTTTAGCTTTCGAAGACTCTGAGTGAGGAACATTCTCTGACGAATACTTCCCGGACTATGAAATACTGGTAATCAAACATGTCCCATGGGTTCAGGCTCCTATCTGCATCCCAAAGTCCATTGAAGATACTGTATGCCAAATGCTCCTCGATCAAAAGGCGGCAGGAAAATATGAGTATTCCATGGTGTCTTATTGTTCAAGAATTTTTGCTGTTGGAAAGCCCAAGGGAGGAATTTGTTTAGTAGCAGACATTCAAGAACTCAATCGAGTAACAGTGTGTGATGCAGGTTTACCCCCTAGAACTGATGACTTCACAGAGAGTTTTGTCAGCCATGTTATTTATGGACTGGCAGACTTATTTTCATGTTATGATGGGCAAAAACTAGCAGTAACTTCAAGACCCCTTACGACATTTTCTTGCTTGCTAGGACCTCTCCATTCCTGTGTGCTACCTCAAGGAGCAACCAATTCATTGCAGTACTTTACAGTGCCCCCCCCATTCCTGCAGGAATCCACAGGAATCCACCAGAATCTGCAGGAATCCACTGGAATCCACCAGAATGGGACTGGAATCCACTGGAATCCACAGGAATGGGACTGGAATCCACACAAATAGGACCAGAATCTGCAGGAATCCACCAGAATGGGACCAGTAAAGTCCAGCATTCCAGCTACAGTCCTAATGGAATATGGTAGGACCTGGAATCCAGTAGGAATACTGCATTCCAGCTCTATTTAGATGACATAGGACTTATTCTAAAAAGTCATGTGACTTAATCTTTTGTATGAATGAACATGTAAAATTCATATGTATTTAAATAATAACAGATAAACTATATTATTACTATGTACATTAAAAGGAAGGCGGGAGGGCAAAAACAGGCGGGCCCTCATCGCCATTCATTGGTGGTGGTGGTCGGCCGTCCTCACCGTTGGTTGATGGTGGTGGTGCCATTTGTGGTGGGTGCTGTTGGATGGTGGTGGTTCCGTTCGTGGGTGGTTGCTCATGGCCATTTGCGGTGGGTGGTGGTGGGTGGTGGTGGTGCTTGTGCAGGCATGTAGGTGGTGCTGGGCACTCCTCGTCGTTTGTGGGTGGTGCTGCTGGGCGCTCAACATTGGTCGTCCATGTTGTCATCGGTCGTCGGTCGCTGTTGGTTTTTGGTCATTGTTGTTTGTTGTTCATTGTTGTCTGTCACTGTGCATCGTTTGTCGGTGTCGTCGTCATCTGGCGTCATTTCGTTTCGCATGGTGATGTGTCCGCTGACGTGTCAGCAGGCCTTCCCATTGGGGAGGGGTAACAAGGTGGGTGGTTGACGGTGGTGGCGTTGCATTAGTTCAGAGTGATGACAGGGGTAGGGGGTACTTACAGTATGAAATATAAAACGATGACAACAACGATAATCATCATTGTTGTCATTGTCCCTTGACCCTCATCATTGTCCTGGTCCCTCGTCATCGGTCTGCATCGCCTGTGTCCGTTCGTGGGCACTGGCCATCATTTGTGGGCTGTGGTGGGTGGTGGTAGTGGGCCGTGGTTCATTTTTTGGGGGTGGCAGGCATTTTTGTGTGTTGGCCGTCATTTGTGTTCATTTTGGGGGGTTTGTCATTGTTTCTGGGTGGTCGTGAGCAGTCGTCTTTGATGGTGGTCCGTTGGCATTGACATGGTGGCAGGGCGGTCGTTGGTCATTGTTGGAGGCATTGTTGGTGTGGTGGTAGTAGTGGTGGTGGTGGTGGGTGACGAAAGGAAACCATGTCACACGGTGTTTGGTTGGTGGTTTGTTTGGTAACAGGTGTGAAACAAACAAACAACCGGATTCCGTTGCATTCTGTTCCTGCGAATTCCGCAGAACATTCCAGTCTCAATTCTGGAATGCCCAAATTCCACTGGAATAAAAGGCACTGGAATGAAAAAAAATAGCAGGCCTTCCTGCCAAATTTTATTCCACCGGATTCCGCTGGATTCTGCCAGAATGACCAGATTCCTGCAGGAATTAGGGGGGCACTGATAAGACCTCAATTCATTGCTGGAATTTCAGCACTGCACAACTCACATGTTGCAAGATGAAATACCCAAAAATGGGAATGTGTTTGTTGACGATGTGGGATTGAAAGGCCCCACATCAACTTACAATGTTAGCCCTGGCATCAGGTGCTACATTTATGAATATGCTTCCACTCTTGACAGATTTCTGATGTGCTTTATAAAATCAGGTATCACTGCTTCTGGAATGAAGTTGGTTCTTGCAACCCCTTGCTTACATATTGTCGGAACGATCATACCAAAAGATGGGTGGCACCTTGAACATGGTCTGGTAACAAAAATTTTGAACTGGGGACCATTAACAAGTGTTAGGGACATTCGTTCATTTCTTGGAACAGCTGGTGTCAGGAGAAAATGGATACGCAGATTCTCCCTCATCGCAAAACCACTCACACTCCTCACTAAAACCACAGTGCAATGACAGTTCTTCTTTTCAGAAGAAGCAGAAGCAGCTCAAAATGAACTCAAGTGTCTTGTTTCGACAGTGCCCATTCTCGTAAAGCTAGATTATGATGCTGCCAGGCTTCTTTTGCATCAAGATCAATTACCTCGGTCCTCAGATCATGGGCTAGTTATTGTCACTGTCGATTCTTGCCAGAATGGTACAGGTTGGATTTTATATCAGAATGTCGAAAAAGAAAAGCACCCAGTGATCTTTGGTTCTTGTACTTTTAATGATGCTGAATCGCGATACTCTCAGGCAAAATTGGAGCTTTATGGTGTGTTTCAAGCAGTCAAGGACCTTTAGTGTTTGAAAGTTAGGTTGCTTAACTGGAAATTAACCGAGACTGGACCGGACCGTAACTGGTAGAGACTGCAAATATATCCTAACCGGTACTAACCGTAACCGCAGTCCAGTCTTTGGTTAGTTGTGATTTCAATATTTGCAAGACCAAACAATGACCGGTTATAACCAGTTATAACCGGTCTTTTGGCAAACATTAAGTACAAACCTGGTATCAACAAACAGTCAACAAACAAACATGTCATCAACAAACAAACACGTTATCAACAAATAACCACTTTCTTCCCAACCACCCACCTTCGTTACAGCATCACCCCCACCACCTCCCACCACCATTGTTCAACCACGCCCACCACTGCTCAACACCACTTCACAAGCCCGTTAGTGCACGACCACACATGGCGAAGATTGTGATGACATGAGAAGTAAGTGCCACATTGCTAACAGCGACATGGCAACCAACACAAATGAATGACAAGGATGACAAACAACTGACGAGGATGACAAATGGCGAGAGGTGGGTCAGCTATGGTGACCCACCTCCACTGCGTTACCACCACCATCAACCACCACCACCTCCCGCAGTGTTCGACGACCACCAACCACCACTACGCACCCCAGCCACGTCACCACACCCAACAACTCTGCCAACAACAAAACTGACCGCTATCATCCACCACCGCTCATAACCGAGGGCCAGCACCCACAAACGGAAGCAGTAGACAATGAGCCGAGGTGAGCCAGCTCATCTTCCTCCTGCCACTCATCCCTCTAACATGGAATCCAGGTGCCACGTTGCTGACAGTGACATGGCAACCAAACGATGAATGATGACTGACATTCGTCACTGGTCGTCATTGGGTAATGTAGGACACCACGGTAAGTACCCGCTGTCCCACATTTGTCCCAACTGACTTCATCGAGACACAGGACAACAACGACATGACAAGAACACAGTAAGCTCACCCTCCACCACTCATTTCTCTAACACAGAATCCAGTTACGACATGGCTATTCGTCGTTTGTTGTTGTTGGACCCACCACCATGTCACCCCACCACCAGGGCTACTTTTTTTATATAAGTAAAATATTATTGTAGTTGGTAGTAAGTTTTATACATGGATAACTGGTTGTAACTGGTTATATAACTGTAGACTAACTGATATTAACCGACTATAACTGGTTTGTATCAGTTCAGTCCAGTTAATTTGGGTTTTTGAAAAGTTAGTAACCAGTCTCAGTCTCGGTTAGAGCCACTGGGGGGCCAATAACCGGACTGGACCAGACTTTCAAACACTAAGGACCTTCGACATCAGATTTGGGGAATTCATATCTGTATAGATGTTGACGCAAAGTTTTTAATTGAGATGGTAAAGCAGCCAGACCTTCTGAATGCACCTATGACACATTGGATCTCATACTTCACCTTATTTGACTATGTGATGAATCATGTACCAGCACAATCTCATGCAGGCATTGATGGACTGTCTAGGCAAAGATGTACTCCCGAGGATTCAGAAGACGAGGACGCAGAAGAGTACTTAGATAAGTTTATGGGTTCTGCTCTTTTCATTTCTCCTCCCCCTCAATCCATTTCATTGATAAATTTTTTATCTTCTGAGTCGCTTAACACATTCCGACCAACTTGCCTGGACAACAATTTCTTTCAAGACCTCCTGTTAACCATGCAGTGCACTCCTCGCACTCCTTACGCTTTGTTTAGAACTACGTCAATTGCTGACGACCTTTCTATCCTTAGTGTAGAAGATCCCATCCCATCCTTAGCAGCCGAACTTCGAAAAATCAAGCAAGAACATTATAACCCTTCTGAAAAGGAGTGTGGCAAGAAATCACTTGTTATATGTTCCCTTCTTTCAATTATGGATGATTTTTCGTACACAGGACGTGAGTTTGAACATCAAAAAGTCTGTACCCCAGTCTTAGCGACATGTTCACTTGGGGAAGAAGTCTTTACAATAGAACTGAGTTGTTACCGACACTCTTACATGACTGCCTTGAGACCAGGTATGCTTCGGCCTTCAGTAACTGATAATTCTACTTTGCCAGGTATTCCCGACCCAGTGCTTAGGACTGATAACAGAGACTATGAGGATGTTCCCCCACTGACAGATGTAATGTGCACTACACACTCTTTCGGTGTCAAAGACAAAGATTTGCCGGAGATGTGGCAAGAAATCATCACTTACCTCAAATCAGACATTTTGCCGACATGTTGTGAAGACCCCACAGAGCACAAATCATTCATTCAAAAATCGAAGAACTATTTTCTTCATGATGGAGATTGTTTATGGAAATTTGAATTTAAAGGGAAGATGCCTTGTTTAGTGATCATTGACCTTGACCACTGTTCAACCTTAATAGCTGAAGCCCATAACGATGTTGGTCATCAAGGATGTGATGCTACATACAAGACCCTGTCTGAACGTTTCTTCTGGCCAACATGTTCAACCAGATTGCTTACTTTATACGATCCTGCAACATTTGCCAATTGCATTCAAAAAACTCGCCCCATTGTCACTTTCAGCCCAACATGGAACTCAGGGATCCTTCAGAGGTTTGATTTAGACACTGTGCATATGCCTGATGGCTTTGGTGGTATGAGTTATCTATTACAGGCCACTGACCCTGCTATGTCTTGGGTAGAAGCGTGCGCAGTAAGAAGAGCAAATTCAGAATCTTGGGCAAAGTTTTTATACAAGGAAGTCTACTGTCGATTCAGGTCTATCCTACTCTGCCTGGTTGATGGTGGATCCAAATTCAAAGGTGCAGTTGAAATACTCTTCAAACAATATGGTGTTGTCGCCATTGTGTTGTCTCTATATCACCCCGAAGGCAATGGTCATGCGGAATGCTCTCATCAAACTCTTGTCAATTCAATCTTTAGAGCTTGTGGAAAGGACACTTTTCGATGGCCATTATACGTACATGCAGGCTTATGGGCGATGTGTTGCTCAACTTCTCAGGTAACAGGGTATCCTCCCTATTTTCTTCTTTATGGTCGTCATCCTTTCTTTGGCTTTGACTTCGCAGATAGAACATGGGACACCCTAGATTGGCATACTGTCAGCTCCACTGAAGATCTCCTTGCTTTGCAAATGCAACAAATCCTTCAACATGATAAGAAGCTAGTTCTTGCTTTGGAACAACAAAAGTGCGTGCGTCAACGGGCTGTTGATGACTTTAACCATAAGCACAAACATTATCTTTCTTCTGGTTATTTTATCATAGGACCTTGGGTTCTCATGCACGAGACTTGGCTTGATTCTCAGATGGGAAACAAAGGGGCATTGCATTGGACTGGCCCATATATTATCCATCGTCAGTTGCGTGATACAACTTATCAGCTGAGAGAGCTCGATGGGACAGTAATGTGAGGGTCTATTGCTGCTAACAATTTAAGGGACTTTTATTACCGAGAAGATCATCAAACAGTCCAGACAGTTCAACCTGCCGAATTTTCTCTTCACAAAGCAGCTTCCTCTTCATCTTCATTACATGCATCAACAGTCATAGGAACTCTCAATCAGGATCTTATCATGACACCACCCTTCCTGGTCTCAGTAAAGGTCAGCATTGCATGTATTCTGGAAAATCCCTCCCTCACCTTCTTTCCCTCTGTTACTCCATTTGTGTTTACGTCGCACAATCTTCACTTTCAATATCATCCCACCATCGTGGAGCTCAACCCTATGGATTACAATGCCATTCAATATATCTGTTACACCGCTTCCTCAAGTATTGTGAATGGCCATATTCATGAAAACCTTCTTGAAAGTTCGAACATTCATGACCTCGAATCTTGGGCTCTCGCCGCTCTCCCTCTCCACTGAGTTTTTCTTTTTTTTCTTTCTTCTTTTTTCTTTCTCTCAGTTGAACCTTGTTCCGAAACGATGGGGGCATCGTTTATATTTTCTCCTTATTTGTGGAAGTGCAGAGTGATCTACTCATGGCACTTCCCTATTTTCTTGTTCTCCATGCACGCTAGTTTTTACAGTTTCTTTTATTATTATTTTTAGTGTATTTCTACTTTTCTAGGATGTGAAGAAGAGGTTCAAATGTTTGAAATCAATACTTTTAATAGTGCGCTCGAACACGTTGAAGATTTCGAAGAATGACATCATCATTGGCATCTTACTGCAAATGCCCTCACCATATGACATCATCATTGGCTACTTTTCAATCAGCAATCTACAAAGGATCAGCTTCGAACCTTCTTCTTCGTACGCTCAGAATTGAATTTTCTCTTTTTTTATTTATTTACAATTTGTTACTTACAACAAATTCCTTTTGAGACCAATGCCTGACTTTAGAACTGGATGGTAGGGTTGAAGCATTGACAGTTGAGAAGCCCACACTGAGGGGGTGGTCGCGTTAGCAAATAGGCCTCTCTCAACATCGATTAGCTCCCTGAGGAATTCCTGGTTTGACAGTTTGGTGGAGGGACTTGACAGGATGTGTCAAAAAGTTATTTTTATTTTTATACATTGTCTTCTTATTTTCTTTAGAACTTTTCTAGACAGGCAGCACTTGAGAACGTGTAGATGCCTCATGATTCTGATTTTGTACTTAAGGTTTACTCCCACCTTGTGAATGGAGTTGATTCTTGCCTCTCATAAAGTTTTCCTCACTAAGAATTGAAGATTTTCAAGTCCCCCCAATTATGATGACTACGACCAACTTCAAGACTTTCTAGTACTTGACTACCTTGACCTCAAACAACATGCATGCTTGTATGCATTCACATGACTGTCCCCCATTAAGTACCCATTTCGTTTTCTGTTTTGTTAACTCTTCCTTTCCTTCCCCTTCATTTCGAGTTAGACAACCGATTTCTGTTTCCTGAGGTGAACGTCAGTTCTTCCACACCACTCCACTAAGCAAGAGAGAGAAGAGACTCACCTTGGGCTTATAATGTACCTCCAAAAGTGGCTCAACACCAATACACCCTGCAATCCAAAACACAAAGGCGATAACGTCGCTTGGGAGTTCCCAGTTCGCGTTCATCGGGTATGGCTGGTACACAGTCATGTATCAGGCATCGTCTGTTGCATCGGGCGATTTCGCGCATTTGACCATTGTGCTTCAAGTTGGGGTGGCGAATCAAGTCAAGTCAAGTGAGGAAAGAAATAAAAAGAAGTGAAGCGGGTTGTTTGGTCACATGTAAATTTATATTGCGGGACATTGTCAGGGAAGATGGCTATCATCGTCGGGAATGTTGTTTCAATGTGTCAACGACGTGAGGTGAGGCATTGGCACTCAGGCAGAGATCGAGTGGTGAGATGTAATGGAAAGTGAAGGATCCCTTGATGCATAAGTAGGTGTTGAGGAATTTTTTTCCTTTTTTTCTCTCTGAAACAGCCATGAAAAAAATGCATTTGACAAAGTATTGGCTTTTTGAGTTTCACTTTTTTGGCCACAAACACAAAATTCTTCCTTCAGGAAACACTCAAAACATTGGGAAACTAAGAAATGATGTTTAAGTGTGGTGTGACAAATGCCCTTGATTTCCTATAAATAGTCCTGAACCTCACAAATTTTGAACTCAAACCTTCCAAAAAAGAAACAAGAGAAATGTAATTTTCAGTAGTGTTTGAAAGTCCGGTCTGGTCCGGTTTTTTGATGCCCAAGGGCTTTAACCGTAACCGTAACCGGTCTGCCTTTTTCCTAGAAGTCAAAAAACCGGACCGGACCGCAAAAAACCGCGGTCT
>Ga0307507_10006108_pt1 | contig 18895 bp, 18 predicted proteins | sample 7_EM_MG_FD_207223 | JGI IMG/M metagenome (GOLD analysis project Ga0307507, IMG submission 207223) | Populus trichocarpa ectomycorrhiza microbial communities from riparian zone in the Pacific Northwest, United States - 7_EM | ecosystem: Host-associated > Plants > Roots > Unclassified | place... | reverse complement strand
GCTTCGTGTATTGGGTTTCACCCTTCAAGTACTTGGTTTCTGGCTTTATGGGCGTGCTAGTGCATGACGTCCCCGTGCGCTGCTCGAAGAATGAATTCGCGAGGTTCAAACTACCGCCTAACGTCGCTAGCTGCGCCGAATACACGGCTGATTTCGTGAAGCGCTTGGGCGGCTATGTCGAGGAGGAGAATGGCGTGTGTAAATTTTGTTCGTATAGGAATGGGGACGAATTCGTAAGTTTTCCCTTTTTGCTTTTGGGATGGGGGATGGGGGCTAATGATGGGTGGATGCATGAATGATTTAGGCGGCGAGTTTCAATGTCAGCTACAACCACCGCTGGCGCGACTTTGGCATCTTTTGGGTGTACATTGTGTTTAATTTTGCTCTCGTGTTTTTTAGTACTTGGTGCTTTCTTGGGAGGTGGAGAGCGGTCGCCAGATTGTTTAAGAGGCAGAAGTAGGTTGGGGTATGAGTTCCAAAATGGCTGTATTTTTTATTATTTTCTCATATGTCTGAGTGAAGTTAATTACGGCGGGTTTTTTTTTCTTGTCCTTTCCCCTTTGATCGCTTGCTTGAGCAGGGTAGTGCTTGATTTCCGCCGGCCGGTCTGCTGTGCGATCGTATCCAACGTGGTCCCACTATGCATTATACTGTATCAAAGAACAATCCTGCTAGTTAAACCTATTCGACACCGAAGCCTACCTACACCATTTCCTCGTCCTCACTCCCGTCACCCCCACGCCCACTTCCCAGACTAATAAGCCTATGTTATAATCAAAACGACCGCCCCCACAAACTAAATAGCCCGAGTGACAACCTGTGCGGTCCTCTACCTCACACCTCACCGATCTAGCGCGGCATCGATAGGGATTACCTAGCCCGCCTAAACTAAAGGAAATTACCTATTGGGCTCCATAGTTACGATACCCAGCCACGCGCGCGAGGTAGAATAACAACACAGTGTACGCTGCATTGGGGCTTGAAAATGCGGGATAAGGATCATAAGGTACCGGTAGTATTAGCCATCTCTCCCGCTTTTTGGCGGAGGTGGTAAGATACGCGCTTTAGATACTTTAAACACTATATACCATAACCGGAAAGGTGCGGGATTGAAATATTTTATTATAAGAAAATGGCCGTTCCCAATGGCGTAACTAATCCGTCAAGTCGGCCAAATTAAAGATGCTCCTGTTTTTAGTAGCGGAGCACCAAAAAAAACCCCCCCGAATCTCCAATCCGGCGACTCGAGTATTATGGTACTTGTAGAGATCAATCGTGGAAAAAAACCAGGGGAGCCATCTGCTCTTCGATATCACAAGGAACTCGGTTGCGTGTTCCTTTGGGTTGTAGTGTTTTTTGAGACGTGGTCTCGACGTGGATTCCCACAACCCTCACCCCTCTGCTAGAACCTTCACGGCCCTAAACCGTCACAACCCTCAACCGTCACAACCCCACAGCTCTGCCACCTATGGCTGGAGTTGCCATGTTCCCTCACCCAACCTCAACCAGTCCCTTCGGGGATGAGTTCCTCCGGCCCTGCTGTGGCGTCGGAAGGTGGCTGTGGTCCTCCGACTGTGCGTGTGGCTCTGGGGTCGTCTCCACCCCCATCGAGTGGCTTGGATTGTGGCGTTGAGGGGGCTAATGTGGGTAGTGTGGTGGCTGCGGTTCCCTCCCCTTCGGGGTTGTAGGGTGAACAGGCCCCACAGGTAACTGTTTCCGGGGACGCGCCATCGGGCAAATCCCCTAGAATGGTTAGGAGGATGATGGTCCGGGCTGGGGATATGTTGGTGGCGCCATCTGTGGTCCCTCTCACTGATGGGGGGAGGGATCCGGAGTGGACCCCCACCTTGGCCCTGGAGGTAGCGAGAGAGCTGGACCTTCGTGCTGCCAATATCCTTCACGGTGAAGGGGTCAGCAAGAAGGTGGTTGAGGCTGGACGGACTGGGCCAGGCGTGGTTGCTTTCGGGAAGAGCTCGGCCCTGGTCCAGTGGGGTGCTATCAGAAACCAGGGCTTGCATTTGTGTGTCGGTGGTTTGGCTTCGGATCGACTGAGGAAGGTTTCTTGCCCCTGTGGTTGGTCTGGTACTCGACGAGCCTGGAATGAGCACATGAGAGGTGCTCGTCGGCTGGCGGCTTGTCCGTTCGGAGCCCGAATCCCTCTGCCCGCCGCATGGGATAACTTTGGCGGCTGTTTGGTTGAGGATTGTGGATACCGGGCGGAAGGGTATACTGAGGCAGTTGATGCCTGGAGATTTGTTGAGGCGGCGGACTGAAGTTCGTCTTCTGGCATTGCTGGAGGATTTCGGGTTTTGCGCGACCGGTTTGCCGGGATAGGGTTTTTGTCTATCGGCGGGTGGTTTTTCCCTGGTATCATAGTGTTTTGGAGGGGGTTTGTCCACGGTGGATTTCTTTTGTTTAAAGGGTGTCTAGGCCGCAGGAAGGCGGTTTTATTTGTTGTGATTGCCCGGACTATACTCATCGCTCCCTCACTTCAGGACTGCGTGTCTAGGCCTGCTTGTCTCCTCGGACTCTTTACCTCTTGCGGATCCATTGGCATTGGGGTTGATGGGTGAGATGCGGTCATAGTATGAGCGGTGCGGTTGGTACCACACCAGAGGTACTAGGGTAGTGTCGGGATAGGTGCTTGGGTTGGCTTACCCCTCAGGACGTAATGCCGCGGGTGGCCCTATACCTGGATGGATGGTGTCTCCCTTTTATATAAAATAAATAACTATTGAACCAATCTGCTCTAATACCACAATTCCTCCTTGCTTAGCGTGCCCTGACAGTATCCCTCGCACCTGTCTAGTATTATCCACATAGAATAGATCGCGCTCAGAGTTCACATTTTGAACATTATCACATTATCGAACTTTAATACAAGCAATGTTCCTTCGGTAAGTCTACCACTAACCAGTTACCACGGAATTATTGCTATATACAATGAGGCTTCCATACCCAGAATAATCTACATCTAGGTGGGGAAGTTGGGGTTGCAGAGGTGAAATAAAGGGGGGAAGGAGTTCCCGAATGTGTTAAAAAAAAAAAAAAAAGGAGGGAGAAATATCTATAACAATTGCATGTTTGGTTTGGAAAACAAAAGGGGAAGAAAATAAGTTATAGGGCAGAATGACAGAGAAAATTCCTTGCGAATAGGGAATATTTCACAATCAAGAATTCAGGATCTTTCACCATGAGTGGAGAGATACTGACTTTGTTTGGCAAGGTAAACAAGCCCTTGCAATGGCGGCCATGTGCTAAAAGCCTACAAACTGCACTAGCTAACAAACCTTTTTCCCAACTTTTCATAATATTTACAAAATTCCCTTTAGGAGGGAAGGGTTGCCTCAATGCTCACATTATACCCATGAGCCTTGAGGTTCTCAAGGATAAAAGAAACAGGAGTAGTGTAAACAATAAGACCAGATTCCGACACCCCACTGCCACCTGTGAGCAACCCACCAAGACGTCCTAGGCAGTCTATGATAGCTGCCCCGGAATCACCTGGAGCAGCAAATGGACTCAACTTCTCGTTATAAGGCAAGATGGCCCATTCCTTCGAGACCTTTGGAGGAGTGTTGTGGAAGTAGCTTCGTGTAAAAGATTTAATTCCATTGGCGCGACCCAGTGTTAGACCTGTACCATTTCCCCTCTTCAATACAATGAGACACTTCTGATCGTTGTCATCAACCATGGGGAGTTTTCGCATATCACTATCAGGAATGATCTCGTTGACTTTCAGTAGGCGGTCGAGTGGGTATGAGAAGTTTTTCTTGTTTTTTGAATTGGGAAACATCATTATGGTGAACTGGTCAGGCGGAATTTCTGCTCCAAGATCTAGGACATTGCCGGTAAACCCAGAAGCCTCCATTGTTGCGTGGTCCATCTTTATAAGAGCAAAGTCTTGGGTAAATCTTTTGCCCCCGGTGTGTAGTTTTATTGGCGGAGAAAATTCGACCCGGCCCAGTATCCGGTTTGCAATATTACCCCAAACTTGCTTGACATGTTTTAATAACTTCTCTAATGCGACAATTGCATCCACAGCCTCTTTCATTTTTTTAGCTGCCTCGTTTAGTTCTAGCTCAAACTAGTCAGCTTCCACAATATCTCGCTTTTCTCTCATGGCCTTGACGCGATTCCCCTGCAGCTCTAAGACAATATTTTTCCTTTTAATCGCATGCTCAATGTGTGTGACGTACTTTTTGAAACCATGGGTTCCAAAAAGAGCAATTTCAATGGGTTCATTGGGGACTTCCACTTATACAAGTTATTACTCGCCTGGTCAGCTTTAAAAACAATATGACGGGCAGTGACTAAATAAAGTGAAGACTGGTCGGTCACAAAAAAACCCCCAGTTCCCTCCAATTCTAATATGAAAGAATTGCATATGGACAGGCCTGATGTCGGAGTAAGTGGCTGTACGAACTGAGAAGTTGGGTCGATAGAGGAGGCTGGTTTCTTAAACTTCGGGCTGATGTAGCGGATAACATTTGCCTCTCGAATCTCAACTTCCATATCAGTGATATTGTGTACTGCTAATAGTTCTTTGCAGGCTTTTGCAACAACCAGCCCATCCTGGTGGGAAAGAGTATCCGGTGTGACTCCAATCCAAATAACAACAGGAGCGGCGCACTCTCCCACATATCCTATCCTTAGTACATCGGTGCTCGTCCATTTCACCCCATTTTTCTCTAGGATTTCATGAATCCTGAACACAAGCCCTCCCTCCCAGACTTCACTTAGGACATGATCACTAATAGCTCGGAGTTCTTTTGATCTTAGATATGCTTCTGGATCTGAGGGAACTACCCAGGTATCGCAACCAGTTCGCGCAACAAGTACTGGCTTTGAATACAAACCATGGTAATAGTGTTTGGCCTCCATGTGCGAAAGTGGGAGCTGGCGAGAGTCACTAGTACTATTTAAAGACGACATTTTTGAGATAGGAACGCCGATTCGTAAACCAGATGTGAGCGTTAAACTGGCTATGTCTGAAGCAGGCAAAAAAGATGCCCTCGTGGTGCCCTTAGGAGCTGGTATTTTTGTGGGGTATGGAAGCAAAGTAGTATGGGCACTCTCGGAAGCAGGGGGGTGCAGGATGTTGTTTCTGTTTGAGGCCGGTATTCTCGAAAGCGGGAGGTGGGAAGTGATGGTAGCACTTGGTTGACTGGTGTACTTAGCCGTAAGTAGATGAGATGCAGTAGCGCGCTTTCGAGCAGCCTTCTGGGAAGGAGGGAGATTAGGGTGGGTAGTATTTTTGCCGGGGTCGTTTTCGGATGGGGTGAGACGACTGTGGGTGGTGATAGCTGCCTTAGAGGCACTAGGGAAAATAGAAGTAGTGCTGCTTGTGTCCACTACCTCGAAGCTAGCGAGAGTAACAGAAGAGGTGGTCCTTGGGGTGGCTACTTTATTAGTGACTGCCAGTGAGTTCCTACAGGTGTGGCAGGAAAACTTACTAAATGATGTGATGGGTGCGGGCAGCTCCTCTTCTACTAAGGGTAGAATGGGATGGGACCGGTGACTGCTAAAAGTGAGATGTGTGAACCAGATATTGATCTTGAAATAACAGGTACTTACCATCCATCTTATATAGTTTTCATAGTGATATTATTAGCGGAGGAAGATCAGGCGCACGGACAAATTCCAGTCTACCACACCCTCATCAGAAGGAGGGGGCAGGTCATCATCGTCACTCCCGGTGAAGGGAGAATCGCAGCGGAGGGTAGGCCCAGTGGCCAAAGGTTCGCGCTCTTTGTTGCAAAAATGCAATCGGCGGGCGAGCACCGAAACGTGGTGTCGTAGGCGGGACACCTCTGCCTTGAGGGCAAAGATTTTGTCAGTAGCCTTCGACAAGGCCATACCCGATCGTGCGACCGAGGCGGAAAAGGTAGACGAACCTCGCTTAACCATATCGACTTCGAAGCAGAAGAAGAGGCGAGATGAAATGATCTCGCTAAAACAAATTAAAACTTTGAGGAAGATCCCAAAAGAATTAAAGACTTGAAGCTATCGTGAGATAAGGATCAAGGAAGAAACAGCAGCAAAATCCCTCAAATGTGACACGTCGCGCAGTAAAGGCGGTGTTGAAAAAGGCAGATTGGTAGGAGTTCTGGTTCTTATTATTCTAAGCTAGGTGGGGGGTAGCAACCTTATTTATAAGATAGTGGGCTCCCATATACGCAAGAGAAATATAGGGAAAACAATGTAAGAAACATAAGTGCGAAACATGTTTGACCCTGAGATCCTTCCAAGTAAATCTCAAACAATGTGTGTGAAACTATAAGATTGTGATTAGAATATTAGAAATATCATGACCAACAATCGTGCATAAAATCCTGAATACCCGATAGGAAAGCACATGTTAAATCCTAAAATAACAATAAACACTATAAAATATATCTTAGCTGTAGTAATGTAAGCGGTGTACAGGTAGAGCCGAAACACAAACTAGGTAAAAGAATACACGGTTGTGTCATGAAATATACTAGGAAATTTAACGGGAATTTCAACAGATAACGATTGCTAGACTGTGGTGTTAGAAATCGTAGTTGTTGGAAATCGTAGTTACAGCTGTACTCTAATATTATCTGTTGAAAAACGGGCCAAAGGTCAACCTCTATACAGGAAACATGTGCACGCAAGAGATGCTTAAGAACTTCTCTTAGAGGGCTGGGAAGGCCCACTATTTTTGCAGTGAAATAGCAATATGTATCAGCAGCGGAGAAGAAATTAAAGGAAACCATAATTATTATTACGGAAGACAAGAGAAAACAAAAGAGAACAGAATTGTGTATCTGGCCAATAGGTTGCGTGGTGACATGAGGGAAAATTCTAATATTATGATAAGTCAAAACTCGGAGAGTAGGAAACCGGTACTAAGGAAAAATGACCCACCATGTACTCCAACACGTAGAAAGTGCATATCCGGAAGCACATTTTCAACATTTTCTGTTGCTGCGGTGACGAGTGACACCTCGTGACCGCTGTGTGACCCCCTGTTTCCTCTCACCATCTGCACTCCCCTTCTTCCTTCTATCTCTTTGCTTCTCTTCTTCTTCTCTCTCAACTCTCTTTTCTCTGTTAAATTAGTAATACAAGTTGTTCGCTTCCTTTGGAATCTGCACTTCTCTTAACTAGTGATACATCTCGCTTTCGCCTGTACTCTCTCGATACTTCTCAACATGTGGCAATGGTTATCGGTCATTAGAGGAAGCTCCGGGTGAGAGATTCGCATCGGGGGGGCAATGCCGGGGCTCGAATTCTTCCCCCCCGAGCCCCGAAATGGGACCCAGCGTCGCGAACTAAGTATCCCCGGGCCACAATCCACCGTTCATTTTGCAGAGCCTTTGCTAATAATCCAAGCCGTCCACTCCGTCCATCTTCAGGGGAGGACGGGACGGACTAGGACTCATAGTCCTTCTTTTTTGGGGTGTTAGGACGGACTACGCCCGGGAAGGTGAGGACTGCACAGATCATAGGAGACTATAGTCCGACCACCGATACTAGCCAAGGTGAAATCACACGCCTCCAACGAATCAGTTTCACATCATGAGACATCACTCGTGCCGTTTCCGGCGGTCCCCCGCAGTCCCCTGCAGTTCTCCACCGGCCCTGGAGATTAATGTTAGAGTTAGCACATGTTGTAGCCACTCGGCTTGAAACTTTATTTCAGGGCGTAAAATCTTTCGGGACACGGCCATCAAGGGGTGGCTGACTAAACGCTCAATAGCCAAATACACTACGGTGTTTAGTGGGCTCGCAAACGCTCTCCCGACTGCTAAAACTACACTATGAGATTACCCTAGGTCACACCACTTCTCTTAACTTGACTGCACAGCCTCAGCACATATGATCATAGCCATCTGTATCCACTGCTTACCTAAATCTAACAGCCAGAATTTACTCTAGCAACCTCCAACAAGCATCATTATATCATAGCTTGTTATTCTGTCCATCTTGTAGGGCAGTTTCATGTTGTAGTTGGTTATCACACCAGTCTCACCCACTGGTAGCCCCAAGTCCAACCCCGGGGGAAACTATTTCACCTTTTGTCTAGCCTAGGATCATACATAACCCCATGCATGTTTTTCCTTACAAGCTGTAGACTATCCCTTGTGCTGCCTGAAAAGGTCAACTGACCTTGGTCAGACATAGTGGTGGGCGCGATCATGCTCGAACATAGAGCTTTCGTCTGCTTGAGCACGATTTATGCTTGAGCATAGGCTAAATCTTCTGCTCAAGCATAACCGTGCCCACCACTAGTCAGACAAACCGATCCCCGGTATTTGAAGAGCTCGAATGAGTCGGCACTTTTATAAAAGCCAGTCCTAACATGCTCAGCACCTCACAATACTCGAACGGTTTTGGGGTGGGGTTTGGTGTGCCTTGGCCAATTTTTGATGGTTTCAGGACGCCCAAGGCATCAATTTTCTAACTTGTTTGTGCTCTACGTACCTGTCCGGTTCTTTTTGTGTTGCAATTCATATCTAAGGTTTTTTTGATTATGTCCAGCGAACCGTGTTCGAACCGTGTGCGGCATGGCGCAAGTGCATGACAGGTAAGGAGAGGGGGGAAAATTCACGAACTGGGAAGTAGAACACGGTGTTACTAAACTACTAGAAAAGGAAAGAAAGGGCTAATCCCATACATCTCATCACATCTACCACAATCCCAACCTATGTAACATGAAGAAAAAACAGGCAAACAAACGCGAGTGACAAGCCATGACTACCCAACTCCTTGCACTCCTAAAAATTCTTACCCAGGGACCGACACCACCCTACTCCCCGCTCCGGCCAGCAGGCTTATAGCTAACCGCCTCTTGTAAAACGGTCCCCCCCGGATGCGGCATCATGGCCAACACCATCCCATTCATATTCTTAACGACGGTGAGCCCCCTAGTGACCCGTTCGAATTATACAGATAACGGTCGGCATGGAAGCGGGCCCCATGCATTCCATTTGGGAATAAACTAGGTGCGAGGTGGTTAGGGGAGTTGGAAATTTCGATCATGCAAAGGCGAGCTTCGTACCGCTCGCTTACATTATGCTCGAAAGTTGGCCAGTCTTCAGCTCCTGGGATTAAAGAGATGAGCCTGCTAACAAATTGCCAGCCATTATAGATTCCCAGAGCAAAGGTGTCGTTGCGAGTCTCGAAGAAGCTGTCGATCTCCTGTCTGGTTTTCTCGCCAGGAAGACTGATTTGGCCCATCCTGCACCGGTGCCGAATCCATCACTGTAGGAGAATCCACCGCAGGCAGCGAGACCGACAAAGTCCGAGACTTAGAGGCTCCATCAATTATATCTGTCATATGAACATCCACAGGTGTGAACCCGGCTAACTTGAAAGAAGAGGCCCTCTCAGCGTGGCCGTTTATGCCTTGTTCGCGGAGTATTGCTATGCAGAGTTTGTAATTTGTGAGGGTGGTGAAAAGGAGATCGGGGGGGGGCGGGTAAATGAGAAGATGTATGTTAGCCTTTGATCGTCCTCGCCGAGGATGTTCTCGTATTCTTGGTCAGCGCAGACGGGGTTGTCGCGTAGACACTGCATTGCGTAGGAAGTTTCGGACCATTTCTGCTGGAGCTCTCCTCGAGTAGTGCAATCGTAGATCATATCCCCATCGTGGTTGATGCTAATGGTTTGGTCGCCGCGAGTCTTGACCACCCCAATGTGGTAGAGGTATTGTTTTGGGAACTCAGAATCTCTAAAGGCATTCTTAAAAGCTCCGAGGTTGGATTCGCTGACCTGGAAAACTGCTCCAAGTTCCTCGTTGAACAAATTTGCTCTAATGTCTTGAGGGTGTATACTAGCGGCATGGTCCTTCACTTTCATATCGACACCGGCCCTTCCTGCAAATGCCATCGTAGTAAATAGACCACCGTCACTCCTGTCATGGTAAGCACGGATAATCCCAAGCTCTCTGAGTTTCCTCCACCCATTAAAGTGGAGGCCCTTGGGTCGGCGAATTAAAAATTGGGTCTGGCATTGGACTCTTTTGAGATGCAGTAATGCAGCAGTATCTTCTTGAGGCATTCCCTGATGCTGACCCATGTCCTCGGAATCTCTAAGACGTCGAGTTATTCATGTTTACTCGGGCGAACTCTGAGCACTGACGTCACAAGCAGTTTAACGCATCCCGGGAAATTGATTGATAGGAAAAATCACATTCTCTCTTTGGGATGATTAGGAATCCAAATAAGGTCAGCCCCAATCACATACTTCTGCTTACTCTGATAATGCAGCGGTACCAGAAGGGAACACTGGCGTGCACTGGGCGCCGGATCCAGAGTCGAAGGAGTGGACATCTACCCAAGAAGTAGTACATTTCGTTGCTAAGGTCGAAACACACAACCACACAACCGCTGTCTCGCCGTACCTACGGGCCCCGGCGGTGAGATTCGCGACTAGGGTACTGTGGGTCGGGGATCTAAGCCAAAAGCTGGCCTAGCAAGGTTCAGTGTATCGGACCTTTTGATCCCTGGATACCAGCGGTTTTGGGAATTGAGCGTTGGGAGGCCCCACAATATCGCCAGTCCTTTGGATATTATGCTCGAGGTGCCTATCGGATTAGCGGTATTCAATAATCAATTTGGGAGACCGTGTATCATGGGTTATTTCCGAACTCTGATAACGACGGTGGGACATAGGAATGTGAAGGAGATTAGAGGATATCATAAACCTATCATGCTTGCTGGTAGTTTAGGTACCGTTCGCCCAGTACATGCTATTAAGGAGGCTGGAATGATTGAGCTGGGTGCATACTTGATTGTTCTTGGTGGTCCGGCAATGTTGATTGGGCTGGGTGGAGGAGCAGCTAGTAGTATTACCTCTGGTGAGGGGTCGGTAGATCTTGACTTTGCCCCTGTTTAGAGAGGGAATCCGGAACAGTAGAGGCGTGCACAAATGGTTATTGATGCTTGTGTCGCTCTAGATGAGCACAACCCTATAAGGTCTATTCATGACGTCGGCGCTGGTTGGAGATCGTGCTTTTCATGCACATCTTGTCCTTGTTATTGGATCCCAGAAAATTTTAGTTTAGGAAATGGACATGCAGGGTGATTAGGTTGGCCAACCTGTTTTGGCTGGAAATATGCCGCTCTTGTAATATAAAATTACGACTTCATTTTCCTCCAGATACAGTACTTTACCTACTCCGCTACATGAAACACCTTCACAATTCATGCGCAATGTAGTAGTATGGTACTCGAGCAGTAGTAGTAATGCAGATTCGCATACCGGTATCACCATTTAACTTATTGCGAGAGGATACCAGTTAATTGGAGAAGTTCCTAAAACCGGCCTCAACCCAATGATCCCAAGCCCGGGAATGTGTTTCTTTTTTGATATGGAACAACTAGCCAACATCCATAATTCAAGACAATATCAGAATACTGCGCTAAGAGTTCTGGGCTCTCTTTTCTGAAAAGAATGTTCCCCCGATCCCCCGCATCACTAACAATTACCATGCTGGAAGAAAAGTCTTTTGCTCTTGATCAGTTGATAACACCCAGTCGATAGCCTATCCCGGATGGTGTATGCTACTGTGGCCTTCATTATTGAAGCCCCGTCGCTAGTCTGCGCTTGGAGTCAGGCATAACTTAACGTAGCAGGAAGAAAATAATTGCTACGTCGATACAGTGCAGGTATCCGTATGTAATAGTTAGCACCGCTAAAGAGATCGTCTATTCTTTATCGGCGGACTTGCCTAAGGAACCCTGATTGCACCTCTCCCCAAATCCGACCATTAGGGTGGGTTTGCTAGGACGGTGTCGTATTCTGAACTGCTCTTATCACCACAGCAACCGAACTAACCTTTCCCAATGTGCGATAGTAGTTCCTATAACAGTGTGTCAGAATTATGTGAAATATCGAAGATATGATGGGTTTAATACAAAGAGGACAATGTAGCCGATTGGGGCACCCGCTTCGGCATAGCTGGTGAAGTTTTTGTTGTCATGGATGTCGGAAACTGTGGCTTCTCGGGATCCGGTTACCGGCAGTTGATCTCATCATATACTTTAGGGTACAGTACTAGCGCACAAGAAAAATGAGAACAAAGGTTTGAATAGTGTATGTCACGAGGCTCGGCTGATGAGCAAAGAGACTCGAGCTGGCTCCAGCCTGAATTTGTTAATCGATACAAGATATCACCTACTCAAAGGCAGAACAGCTGTAAGTCGGAAGGATCCTCATGGATCGAGATTCCATTACTATTGAAATCCATGATCTCAAGAGGACGGAAGCTTGGTTGGGACTAATCTAACTCGGATCGACACAATTCATTTCTTAGAAATATCTGTCTTTTGAATCAACAATCGTGCAAGCCATAGAGTTTGAGAAAATATTTGCTTTGCAACTTACGATACTAAACCACCCACATTTAGGCCTCCAATGGTGTGTGCAAACGGATTCCCATAAGCAAACCCTTTCCAATATTAAGTTCATACCGGTGTGGTTAAAATAAAACAAAAGAGAAGAAGCTTGACCTAATACGAGAATTAATGATGCAAGTAATAGTAACTACTGCTAGCCACGTTTGGTTATAGTACTAGGGCGTAAGTCTTTGGTAGTACCTGATTCCGAATACACGATGAAATTACAAGTACAGGTAGAGAGCGATGGAAACGCACAGACAGGAAAACACATGGGATTATATCTATGATATCATCTTTTTATTTCTGTTTGCTCAAGTTTTGTGGTTATAATACTGAATCGCATGTGATGCTTGAGGTCGTTTTTGCGGTACCAGATGCCGAGATGGTGACCCCACAGGTACACCCCGTTAGGGAAATAGTCTGATTAGGTTGGGATAGTTTGCCCCATGTGACTGCTATATTCTTGTAGTATACAAGGCACTGTTAGCCACTTTTGGCAATCCCATGGACGGATGAGACACGAAGATTCTCGACCTTCCGAATCCAGTATCTGCACCCATTGCAAAAACAGTGATTAATCAGCAAAATATAATCTCAACTCGACATAATTGGAGGATACATAGTGAATTTTACCCTGAAGAGGTATTCCACCTTCCATTAACTGCAGGTCGGGAATCTGCATGTCTCATCCGTCCATGGGATAGTAATAATACCTGATTCCGAATACGCGATGAAATTACAAGTACACTCGAGCCAAGCTCGAGCTTTTGTGATATTTGGTCCTCTGAACATTTTATCTCAAATCTAGCAACGGGTAGGGTGGAAAGGAACGGGACTGAAAGGGGAGAGGTGATGCGAGGGGCTGGTGAAAACGGGAGGGGCAGGTATCGCAGGCCCGGAAAGAAGAAACGGAGGATAGCCTTGATGCTGCTTTTCTCCAGCACGACAGTAAATTTTAAAGTGTGAGGTCATTCTCATATATGACTCGCACCGGTTACTAGCACTATTCACCGCAATCTTTCAAACAGCACGAACACTATTTTTTATGGGTTCGTGATGGCTATGCCAAAGCGGGTGCCCAATCGGCTATATTGTCCTCTTTGTATTAAACCCATCATATCTTCCATATTTCACATAATTCTGACACACCTTGCTGCACTTTTATAGGAACCGCATTCCGAATACACGATGAGAATACAAGTACATAAGTCTACGACTGCCTAGCAATCACATCGAGGACCGAAAGAAAGTTTTTTCGCTATGTTTTTCCCCTCTAATCCAACGAAAGGAATTCTAGACGTCTTAGCGTAAGGTCCAATTATTCAGGTTCTTACGGTATTTAATAAATCTCACTCAGCAATTGCAGAAATCTGCTTGACCTATCTGAATTCCCAACACATGAAAGCCCTTGGGACAGCTCCTTCCCCAGATCAGTGTTCCCAACGGCCCAGAGGCCCAATAGGGCCCGGCGGACGGACCGCCAAGAGCCCGGGACCGGACTAGACGGCAAAATATTTGCCGTCCTCGTCTGCCAAATTTAAATACGGCCGTCATTAGCGAGGACGACGGGCCCAGCAATCTGAGACACTAATATATAGGGTGCCCATGAAGACTGCAGGTGTGTTGTGAGAATTGCAGTCAACGGTGGGGACTGTAGGGGACTGCGGGTGGCTGCGGAGGACGGCAGGGGAAGGTAGGGGACTGTGAGTGACGACCGGTGACTGTGGGCAACCGCGGTCCCTATGAAGAAACGCCAGAGATGACAGATGGCGGTAGGGGATAGTGGATGATTGCAGGGAAGGGCGGGGGACAGTGGGGGACAGTAGGGGACGGCGGGGGACGGCGGGGGCTGCAGGTAAATGCCAGTGAGTGCTGGTGACTAAAATAAAAGACAGGAAATACTGGATACTAGTGGGTTCGCGTGGAGACAAATTATACTAGGAGGCCAATCAGCGATAGTGTTTTCATAAATCATAGGGGATTATGAAGTGGTGGAATATGTCAAGGTGGTATCGGATACCGATAATAAAAAGGCTCTAAAGTTACAAATTGTTTAAAACAGAAGATAGTATCTGATACAAATTGTAAGATCGGCTTAATACAGCAATTCACTACCAAATTTGGCTTCAACCTTTTTTCATAACTTCATATCTTGATTCCACATTTCCTACAATCTCTATTCATATATCTGAGTCAAATCTACTTGAAGATTCCGCATCGCAACAAACTATTTGAGAGTTTGATGCTAGCACCGTTCCGGGTAACTCAACACTACCGACGTCGACCCAATTGAGGGTATGGAGGTGTCTCTTGGTCATAATAGAAGTCCGACTACGAGTATCCTGAGTAGTGCGCCGAGTAACCTCTTGACTCTGACAAGGACTAGCGGCTCAAACTCAGGTGAAGGAGGAAGTGGAAATTTCGCCCACCATTTTGTGCAGCCTCAATCCTTGGCGGTTCGTTTCAAAACTCCCATCCAGGAGCAAAGAATAAAACGGTCAAAATGAGACATTACAGGGGTGAATATAATGGTGGGGGGCTGCGGGGCCCAACGTCCTCCATTCAGAATCGTCGGGCAATTTGACCAGAGGACCGGACGGGACGGCAAAAAGTCGTCCGTCCTCGTCCTGACTCAAGACGGACGAACTGGCCCGTTGGGAACAAAGCTCCAGATGCACGGAACCCGGCCTTCCAAAAGAATTATCCAGTACCAGTATTCTGGTGAGCCACGTGAAAAAGGAACTCTAGGGGTGCTGGTGATCACTTGCGGTCGAGCTATTAAAAGGGTAATTTTAGGCGGTCGAATGAGTCGCGCTCACATTGTGATAGGAAGATTATGAACAATGATTTCTGTACTATTGTCCTTAAATACCACCGTACCGGATTGCACCCCTGGCCCGAATACAGCAATTAGGGAGGGTTTTATTGTCAGGTAGGTGGGAAACTGGGGCTTGTACAAATCTGGTTACCGGTAGTTGATCGGATGATATACATTAAGAATATGGATGAAGAGATAGTAGCTGCATTGATATACTCTACAAGGGAAAGATTCTAATTTGGGTGGGATAGTTTGGGCCATAATTATGATTGCCATATTCTTTTTCGTCAAAAGAGCTGGAAGAGTATTAGTTTTGTGAGTTGAGGATGGCTATTCCCAGACAGGTGGCCATTCCCCGTGCGGAGACACGAGTACAAGAGTAGGTAAAGTCTAGTAGACATAGAGGAAAATCAAGTTGTAATTTAATTACCAGAGGGGCATCTTGCCAGCCAAAACAGGCTGGCCAACCCAATCACCATTCATATCCATCTCCCAAACTAAAATTTTCCTTGACCCAATAACAAGAACGAGATGTGCGTGAAAAGCACGATCTCCAACGAGCTCTCTAACCTGAGTGCTCAGAACATAGTCCCTTAATTGAGCCTTCACCTCCCCCTCCACCCAACCCCTAATTGTACCCTTCCGGTATTTATCAAGACGGTGGAACTTTAGTTTTAACAGTTCCCGAACACCAAGTTCGCTGACAGCTTCAGCCTTCTCGCCCCAAGTTTGGATTTCGCCGACATCCAGGAACTCAATTTGGAGCGTTTTCCATTCCGTAATAATGCAGTGGTTTGCTGATCTTATTACAAGATCAATAAGACCACACCCTCCGCCAGGCTACCATAAAATTTAATTAGAATCAAGAGCTTGTTAGGATGAAAAAGGTATAAGACTTACTTTTGTGACCTGGTATTCTACTTGAGGATCCAAAGCAGGGTTTTCCAGTATCGCGATATGAAAGCTATCACGATGCTGTGCCTCGGTCATGGAATACCCATGGTGTTTAATATCCCGAGCAACCATCAGCTCTTGGTAGCCTTGCAGAGGGGCGATAATATTTCCATCTAATGCCAGAAATCGGACAGCGTTCTGCATAGAACTTATGAGACGATAGCCACGGAGTATGGTAGAACCGAATCTCTTGGCAACAATATGGTTTGGAATGGTGAGGTATTTGGTTGGATTTTCCTTGTGGAAGGTAAAGGCGCCAAAATACAAAAGTAGCGTGCAAAAAACAGTTTCTTCGACATCTCCGAGAGCACTACTCTGGAGGTCCTCGAGACTGAATCTATCCACCAAATCTGGGTAGGGAATCAGATGATAACGTGCTTTCTTGTCGGGTTGTCCCATAAGAGCCTGTTGTATATATGCAACTGCTCCTGGTGAAGATGCGCACATATCTAAAAACCGCTGCGAGACCTCTGAGTTTGGCGGGTTGGCTATGTTGAACTTCTTTCCTCTCAAAACAGCCTATCCAATGCATATTAGCCCATCAAAAATTCAGGAAAATGAGCAATCTAGCAAAGCGTTCAGGAAGCTTACCTGAAGATATTCCAAGCTTGTATCCGTATTAAATACGGGCTCAATTTTGCAGTCATGGCAGAAGTGATAGCCATTGGCATACTTGCTTAGAGTCTCCACATGTCTTGAAATATCCGCTTCTGTTGCGCATATTTTTTCCAATGCTGCTACAATATCGGCTCGGTTCAACCCACAGAGTCCTGCCAACTCTTCTTCAAATGACATATTGACAGCAATGTTGAATCCGCTAGTATTATCAACTAACGTCAAAGGAGAGATGCCCGTGATGAAGCATTTTTGGATGCCAAATGGTAGGTCAATCATTCCTTTAGCTACCGCCCAGAAATCTTTAATAAGAGCTGATGCATCTGATTCCGTCCAAACTTGTGATTTCTTAGGATTCATATATTGGTTCGAAAAAGCGTCGTATTCATCTGCCAGAAGGTAAATCTTGTGATAGTTAGTAAACAAACATCTTGCGTAAACCTCTTGCTCATATTTGGAAGATGTATTTGTGACTTACTCCTTTAGTATTGAACAGGGGATGGCTGGTGTTTTTTCCGCCCTTGACCTCCTGTAGTGTATGATTGACAAACATAGCAAGATTGCGAAAACTATGTATTGGGTCACTAGGGTCCACCATTTCTGATAGTAGCTGTTTGAGTGGGTATTCGAGTTGCTGATGATAAGTGCGATAAAATTGCACCAGGCTCAATGTGATATTTGCCGCTAATCCATGAGCGGCCTTAGTTAAATCATGTGTTCGGCTCACTTCGGCAAAATTAAATTTAAGGATCATGTATTCCCCTGGAACAATTTTGCCACTCGTTACATCTGTATGGATATCAAGATCCTAGAAGCAATTATGAGGTAAGTGGTCAGTATTATATCTAACCATGGATTGAATCTGAGTAAAATACCTTGAAAAGCTCATTATAGTGACCTTGATGTTGTATACCGTGGAAGTGCTCAAGCATGCTTATAGTAAGCGATTTGCCAAACCGGCGTGGACGAAGGAACAGGATTGCTCTATCTCGTGCTGAATTTAAGATAGAAAGGTATCGGGTCCTATCGAAATAGGCAAAGCCCGGATCACTACGCAACTTGGAAAAGTTGCTCTCACTACACCTGGGAAAACTTTCGATTTTGTTGCCCATTATTTTCAACGAAGATGTTTGCGTTTTGTTTGAATTGAATCTTGTTGATATGAGCCCCCTGAGATTGCTCCTGGTCCATAGCATGGTTCCGGTAGGACGATGCTTATTTGCTATAAGATATTTGTTAGCAAATATCAAGAAAATACTGGATAAAAAGATTAACCTAAATATGCGCATGTCCTGCCTTTGTCCTGGCTTGAGACAATTCTCCTTAGAGGCATCATCTTACTCGTGCCTAAGCCTTATTCTTATGAGAATTAGTTTCAACCCAATAAATAAACACTTATTTGGGGACAAATTACCTGAGCTCGTTCCCCAATTTCTGTAGAACTGGTGGTGGTGGTGGAAGAACGACCTTGTGTATTTCTTAGCTAAGACTGAAGACTTTAAAAGGAAAAATTCATGACTGCCAAGACCCACTACCAGTTTTCTTAACCTGTATCCACTGCTGACCTAAACCTAACAGCCAGAATTTACTCTAAAAACTTCCAAAAATAAATACTGTTATATGATAGCTTGAAACAATTCCGCCACTGTAGTGCAGTTCCATACTATTGTTGGTTCTACATCATGTTGCATGTGGAAAAAATATAACATTTCCCCCCACTGGGTCTAACATGGCGAATCTTTGTGGTGGTGGACCTGCATAAGAATTATTCAAGCCCGTTGTGCCTTTCATACACCACACTCTACTGTAGCCTCCTGCTTCCCTCATGTGAACACTGTCCTTGAATGCCAATGCTATCACATAGTGGTCTTATCAAAACCATCAACTTTTTCTAGATTCCTCCGTTTATCATCCAATTCTGGTTGTGTTGACAAATGGAATTATCTTACAAGTACTCCTATCGCTAAACTAGGTTGCTGAAAACAACTGCCATCGTACACTCCCAAAATTCCAGTCCGCCCATCTCAGAGGAAGCTCAGCATGGAACAGACCAGGGACCACCTTTTTGTCTGAGTGGATTTCCTATGCCTGGTAGCTGAAATCACGGATACATTGTTGGCCCAAGTGTCTCCTT